>Ga0164318_10004392_pt1 | contig 13554 bp, 15 predicted proteins | sample GuaBasSedimGuay9_FD_113734 | JGI IMG/M metagenome (GOLD analysis project Ga0164318, IMG submission 113734) | Subseafloor sediment microbial communities from Guaymas Basin, Gulf of California, Mexico - Guay9, Core 4571-4, 0-3 cm | ecosystem: Environmental > Aquatic > Marine > Hydrothermal vents...
CAACATCCTGTGCGATAGTTCCCGTACACCTTTATGGATGTCTTTAATGGAATCGTACACCTCCTCATACCGTTCATTTTTCTTGAAAAAATTCTCAACGGTGAATTTCAGTACACTCAGCCGTGCACCTAAACCATCATGCAGGTCCATGGCCAGTCGTTTTCTTTCCACATTCTGTCCCTGTATCATAGCATTAGCAACGTCCAATTCCTTTTCCTTCTCGACAGTATTCAACCGTGCTTTCCTAAGCTTACTTTTCTGTAATTGAAATAGCCAGGCACTGATAGCAGCAACCAAAAAAGCCAATATAGCTAACGCAAAAATCCAAAGTCGATTAATTTCACTTTCCTGTGTAAGGATCTCCTTTTCCTTCTGTTCAGTCTCAAAAACAACCGACAAGAACCGGGATTCCTGTATACGCTGCTGTTCCCTGTATTGGTTTCGCTTAACAAATGATGAATCCTGGTAAACAAATGCCAAATCATGCCTCCCCACCGCCGCAAAATAATCCGCATACGAATCATAAACAGATGCCTGCAGGTCCAGGTTACCTATTTCTTTTGCAATCTGCAAAGCTTCAGCAAGCACAATCCCTGCACTATCATACTTATGCTCAGCCATTAGAAGGTATGCAAAGTTGTTATTGAAGTTCGCAAGATATGTGTCAAACCTGTTACTCCTAGCTATGTTTATGGCATCGCTATATTGTTTATGGGCTAATTCAAATTCACCAATGGCTTTATTTACCAGTGCCTGATTATTTCTGAGTGCTGCTTTCTCGTATGCCAATTCCGGGGCTTCTTCAATTACACTTTCTGCTAATGCAAGGTATTTTTGGATTGAATCAGCACGTTGAAAAAGATTTGAAAGTAAGATGTATGATTTGAATGCCCCAACTGGATATTCATGGTCAATTGATTTACGAATACTATTGTTTAGGTACTTTATGCCAATATCATACTTCTTAATTTCGATATAGGCTAATGCTGTATAATAGTCTAGATCAATAGCTAAATCAAAGTTCTGGTTTTTTACGATTTCGTCTTGTGCTTCGAGCAAGTAATTGATGGATTCAGATGAGTAACCAGCTGCCTGATAAGCTACGCCATAGTACATCAATACTTCAGCTAATGCAATATTGTTATTCTTAACGATATCTATTGCTGCAGCACAATTAATTATAGCATCCGCTTGTTTACCAGCTTTAAGATTAGCTTTTGCCAGGAAAATTAATGCTTTTAATTCAAGTTGTTTATCCCGCTCCTTTTTTGCTTCATTAAATGCAATTTTCGCATAGTACAGCGTCGAATCACTATTGATATTATCAAATGTATTTGCCTTTTTTAATGCATTTTCAAAATTATAATCTGAGGCTATAGCTTCACAACAAAAAAAGTGCGAAAAAATTACAAAAAGGGTGAAAAATCCTAACGCCTTTACAATTATATTGTATTCCTTAGTAACCAAGGTCATCGTGCATAATTAAAAAACAAATTTAGTAAAATGCACGGTTGTTATAATAACTTAATCCCTTGGTAGTTAATTTAAGCTCAACAATTAAGTAAGGTAATAGTATTTATTTGCGTTTAACAATCAGCAATATAGAATATATTGTATAGTGTACTATTCGGTGATCCAATGTGTTAATTCGGAGTTTGAAGTAATTGACAATGTTTCAATTGCCCATTCACGCTCATCAATGGTCACTATAAGTTCATCACCTTGATTCACCGTATAAGGTCCTAACACATCATTGCCATCCAGTGAATATACATTTATTTGGGCACTTGCAGTCGAGTTAGGTTCATTGGTGTCAACTTCTATGTGTACCTTCCTCTCTTCAGCAGCAAGTATTTTTACCTGGGTCAATTCAAATGTAAATAGTGGCGCATGCACTTGATTTGGCTCACTAATATCCAAGGATTTGTTCTCAGAATTTTGTGCATTAATAGTAGTAGTGTTCGCGTTCATTTTTCCGGTTAGGGTAATTGCTACAACTACCACTAACAATTTCATTACAAGTACTTTCATGGTTTTTTACACCAAATATCTCCATGAAAGCAGCGCCCATCAAGGGAGCATAGCAGCCGATTTTTCCCTACCAAATTTGGTAGCATTTTCGGTGCTCAAAAAACTAAATGAATATCTGTTAGGCAATTATAAAACTGCCTCTACAAATAATGGTTCTAGGAAAATTTCTGTAATGGGGTCAAATAGCAGAACGAAATAGCAATTAGCTTCTATTTGTTTAATTTATGTTCTACTTGCCAGTCGGCAAAAAAGCTTCGCCTTTAATTCAAATATTGGGTGTCAATTAATATAGTTCTTGGGTAATTACTTTTCCAATTTTATTTAACTCCTCAATAGCTTCTTTGATTTCTTCATTTGAATAGTTTGCTATAAATTCTTTACCAGAAGTATAGTCAATAAGGCCTACATCCACTTTTTCTGCGCTACAATTACATATTTCATTTGCGATATAATTCTGGATGATTGGGAATCGCAATTCTAAGGCCCAAGTGAGTTCATTCACTGTGTCGGTGATAATGTAGGCTACAAATCCTTTTCTATGCTCGTGTATTATCCCTATTTGTCCAGCTAGTCTTACTTTATCAGATAGTTCGATACTCATGTTAATATAGCCCTTAAAGCTTTTATAACCCCTTTCATTAAATAGTTTAGTTCAACATAGTTCTCTAATGTGTATGTCGTCAAACCAGTATAATGGACTTATAGAGATAGTACATAAAAACCCGCATGTCAATAATAAAAAAGAGGAGGGTGCTGCTTATCATAAATGGTAGGATTTTAAAGGGTCAAAAAATGTAGAGCAGTTATAATTAGCGGTTAAACATTTTTGGTACTTGCAATTGTTTTCAGGCAGTTTTTTTCGGATTTTTCTGGATATGGGGTGTTGCTCGAACACAGATGTCCGGGCTTCAGTTCTCACCCATTCCCATATTTCAGCTTCATGGATTCATCTTCCACTTTATTGATAAAGTCTTCCAAATAATCGCGTTTCATTCCCCTGGTTTCAAAAACAATGGGTTTGCCACCATCAGGTATTATTGACACGACATGCTTTTTGGTCGTAAAAAACAGAATAATCAGAATAATGCCTACAATGATTGGAATAGTCAATATTCCAATAATCAACAACCAAACATTGCTTTGATATGTCAATTCAATAGAACTTATTTTGTCAAGCATTATCGAAGTAAAATTTGCATTTCGTGATGCACTTTCATGGTACCGCAAGCGATGCGTTGTAAGCATTACCTGCCTATTGCTGGATTCTGTTATTGGCTTTTCGTTTTGGAGGGGGTTCATGGGAGGGGGGATGTTATTGATGATGAATCTGAGAATAGCAGGTGAAAGTGGAAAGTTTTGCTTTTACATAAGACAAAAAATTCATGAGATTACAACACTTGAATTTATTACTGTATTGATCATTATTTTTTATATTATTGGCATTTCGTTGTTATTCGATATCTCTTAATGTATTCAACCATAACTCCATTTCTTCACGAGCATTTCGTTGGTTTAACCTTTCAATTGTCATATTTTCAACTGCTTGAGTGTTTAATAATTTCTTGACTCTTGATTCCTTTTTTTTCCGTTTTGATTCATCTAATTCGTCCCAAACCTTTTCGAGTGAAGTTTCAAACAAAGTACGAGCAACAATATTAGGTACGTCCATATTATCATCTATTTCTGGAATAGTAACGACTGTTCCATTCTGTGCATATGCTTCTTCAATAGCTTCTTTGGTTAAGAAGTTTTCCAGTTCGCTTTTCGTTGTATTAAATGCTTTTTTAGAGTCATTTCCTTCGTCATTTATTTTCTGGACATAATTCATATATTCCTCAATATCATTGTCATAAATATGTACTTCTGGTTTTCCTAAACCATCCAAATACTTATTATCAATATAAAATTTCAAACTTGAACCACCGGAAATTACAATGCCGATTTCTAAGTTGTTTTCTAAATGAAGTATGTTCCCGTCATTTTCATTTAAAATACGGCTGTATATTTTCAAAGCATTTATATCATGATTTCCTTCAACGAATAACAAAGTTCTAACAGAATCTTTTGGGTTCGGAAGAACCCCTAGAGTATCAATAATCCTATTTAGAGTTTCATCGTTTAATGTTTCAGAATCAGAGTCAGTTCCATATTCAACCGCTAAATCATCTCCATCTTTATAAATGTAGGTCAAAGAATTTAAAGGAATTTCTTTTACTAAATTTGAACTGTGAGTTGTGAATAGTACTTGAATATTATCCTGTTCGCTAAGTTCTTTTAAAGAATTGATTAATATTAATTGATGATTAGGATGTTGGGAAGTTTCAGGCTCTTCAATTGCATAGATAATTCCAGGCGAATTGGTTTCAACTTTTTTCTTTTCTGCCTGCGCTTGAAAGAAAGCAAGAAGAACTAATCTTTTGACACCACTACCTCTTTTATTTAATGGAATATCGTTCTCATTAAGTAAGGTTAAGTCAAAGATTTTATCCCAAGCCGGAACTTTATTGAAGTCCGATTTCATCTTTTCGGCAAGACTTTCATCGATTTCCTTTAATTTCTCTAAAGTGCGTTCTGCAACTTCAGTAGATTTTTGTTTAACTTCCTTTTCAATTTCTTCTAGTAATTCCTGTATTCTAGGCAGAGCAAGAGATTCTTTTATAGCGTGTTTCATTGGGTCTTGCACGTCCTTATCTTTATCATCAATAGTTTTATCAACTTTAAAAAGTGAGAAAATTGGCAGAAATGATTTTAGTTTAGTCCATAATGTTTTTAAATTATTCTCGCTATCAAGACTGCCGTCAACTTTTAGCTCAATTACTTGCTTTTCACTTTCGATGGCTGCTCGAATAGCCTTTCTCAAAGGTGGGTTTTTTGTTTTCGGAACTCCTTCCAAATCTGCACCTACTTCTTCTGCCAAAGATTTGAGTGGTGAGTTTTTTAAGCTCAAAATTTTAATTAATTTTTCATGAGTTGGATGGTCAGCTATTATATAAGTTGACTTTGATATTGTTTTTCCAACTTTGAATGTTTTTTTAATTTCAAGTTTTCCGTCTTGGTTTAGCAAGTTTTCTTCAGTTGGACTTGTTGCTACTGATGAATCTAGTACTATGGTGGTCGGAATTTCGTCAAAGACACAAGATATTTCGATTGTCAAATCTGCTGAAACCGTATTTAAATCACCCTTGTCAATGTTATCATTAAAAAAACAATCTAATCCATCAAGAATTGTAGACTTTCCAATATCATTCTTTCCAATGATACAAGTTAAATCGTTAATGGTAATTGAAACCTGTTCCTTATAACAACGGAAGTTTTTTAATCGTAATTCAACTAATCTCATAAAATGTCTTTTTTAAATGAATGCAATTGGTTTGCATATATGGCTTGTAGCCGTTTTTTTGTGGTATGTTTTTTGATTTCTTGTATTTTTTATGCTACTTCTCATTTTCCTTTATGACTATTAAATTGGCTCTGGGCTAGAATTTGCTATTATGGGCTAGCTATTTTAGATTCTTTATGATTTCATAATTATCTTTATTCTGATAGTTATTTACGGCAATTTCAATGTATTTATCAATGTCAGATTTAAAGTCTTCCCATTTTACACTGTATATATAACTTGAGTATCCAGAATAGATAGTCGTTCCATTACATTGCCTTGTTTCAGGATTCTTTATATTAAACATGTTATCAGCAAGAATGGTAAAAAGGAAATCTGTTTTTAATGTTCTACTACCACATTCATTATTTCTAGTTATGTAAAATTCATAATTACCAGTTTCATCAGGAAGGACTATTGCCAATATTGCATTTGTTTTGCTATTTGTTCCTTGTCTTGATTGTTCACGCAATGAATATGATATTTCCCAAGGTATCCATTGTTCTTTTTCGGGTTCATCGTCTTTCATCCCTTTAGATATTAATACGATTGTAACAGTACTGTCAAATATTTTATCACCTAATTTTGAACCTATTGTGGAATCAGCTAATGAACCCATTTCTTCGCCATCGTTTTCACCTTTATTAATGTGGTCTTCTTTGTCAAGCATTTCTTGTAGGTCATCTACATAATGCCTTGCAGTAGTTGGTTCAAAGAAAGCGTTAGGTAAGTTAAATACTTGTTTGTCACCGTATTTGTATGAAATAAAAATCTTTTTCCCCATTACATAAAATTATTATAAACTGAAATTCCAATTAAAATACAAAGTGTTATTCCATAAAAAGGGAGTAGGGTTTTAGAAAACATAATAACCCTAGTTCTATTTACTTCGATTTTAAATCTTGAGTAATCTAATGAATACAAAAAGTCGTCAGTTTTACTTCTATTTTGTATCACCCACTCATAAAGTTTCCGATAGCATTTCTCCTTATGCAAAAAGAAAGCATCCAAGTACCAAAAAACTATAACTGGCAGAATCAAAATAGTACTAATATATCTTATATCAGCGGTTAATATGGAATCCTTTGAAAGTGCTAAAATCACAGCAATTAATGATATCAACCATCCCTTAAGTAGAAAAGAGTTGTTAGCCATCCTGTTTATTACTCCTTGGATTAAGTCAATTTCTTTGTGTAAAATTTCATTTTCCATTTTTGTTCTATTTACGTTTTAACCATTCTATTAATGGGGTAATATATCTTACACTTTCCTTGTTTTTTGGTGCACAGACATAATATCCCTTAAGAATAATTTGCTTTGAAATCATATACCGATTTGTTCCATCTTCGAAATCAATACTTGAGTATATCTGAAGATATTCGTTTCCTTTGTATTGATAGCTATACGTTCCCTTTTCTTTTATTGGAAGAATAGCAATGTGTCTACTAAACTTGTGAACATCTCAAATTCCTAGTTCCCAATTGCACCAATAAGATTCTATCGCTCTATCCGTTGCAAGTAAAATGAACTTGTTACAAAACTCAATAACTTTTTTTATTCTCAACGCAGTTTCTCCGTTTGTTTGGTTTGGCATCCTATTGTCCATACTATCAATGTAAACATTAACGCTTAAGTCTTCCAACAATCCCATGACTCCTCGCATATCCTTTAAATTATCGTGTTTATGAGATAAAAACACTGTAGGAAGCGAAGAGTATTCAGAACTAGCACTAAACATACGTACTCCTTCAAGTGATTTGCTATTTTTTGTGATTCATTTACTACACTGCTATCAAAGTGACCTCTTTCAAATATCATTTTAGTTTATTTATGCTTATCTCAACCTTGTCCACAACTAGCAGATAATCGCAATAATTAACAACTCAACCACAAGTTCAACAATCCTTTCAATAAATATTAATATGTCTTCCAGTCCATAAACCTAAACTAAAAAACAATACTTGTCAATACCTAAAAAGAGTAGGGTAAGTCCTACCAAAAATGGTAGTTTTTTGAGGGGTAAGAAAATACAGGCGTCACAAAATGAGGGATTAAGTCTTTTTTTGGTTTGCAATAATTTTCGGTAGGCATTTTGCAAGTTTTTCTGGAAATTGGAGATTGAGCGGTACAAATGGGAATTATTCTCAGTGGAGAAATGTTCATCCTTTACTTCATCAACATCACCGTTCCTTCAATCGTTTTGACTGCTGGTTAATTTCTTCATAAACAATGTGATATTATACTTCGGACTTTGGTTGACACTTTATTAGTTATTTTTCCATACCTAATTTGTTATAAATCAACCAACTTATTGGTTTCCCTTGTAAGCCCTGTTTAAAATTATTTTGAAGCCAATTTAAAAAATCGATTGCAAGCTCGGGGGGGCGGACGATTTTACGACCTTGCGTTGTATGACAAACCTCATTTAAGCTTTCTGGAATTTGAATAGCATTATCACCAAAATAGTAAAACGAATCAGAAATTATAGCATTCTTACCGCTGATATCCTTATTCCTATGATTAATGTTACATGTGCCATCTTTATTACTGTGAGCAGAATCTTCTTGAATCCAATTATCATCTCCATCTTTATGATAAAAATTATCTCCAAACATAGTAATCAATGTTCCCTTCATCATAGGCCTTTTGTGTTGAAATCTAATATCCTCCCAGTACTCTTGCATTGTGAGCTTTTCCGTTACCCTCATGGCATAGATTAGTTTTGTGGAACATTCAAAGCCAGTTGAATTTACTAAAGCTTTTGAACCTGTTCCTATTACCCAATCACCTAATTCTAAATTCTTGCTTTTCCTAATTCTTGGTTTACAAACCACCAGGGTGCAATATTGACCAAAAGGATTAGGTGCTAGTCCAAAATCATGTTCGATTCGATAAGAATAGATCTTCATAATTAACAATTAATATTTGGTCTATCGAAAGTCTGACTTGATTCCGAACTATCAGGATTTTCAATTGGATAATTTTTTCCAGTAATGATTTCCCCAATTTTTTCAATAGAATTCCATCCAATTATGTTTGAAGCACACTGTTTCAGCTTATCTGGTATTTCAGCTGTTTCCATACTACCATGAGTATATACACCTATGATGCGTTTACTTTGATTATATGCTTCACCAATTTCGAAGTCTACCCAATCTCTCGTATGAGTTTTAGGACCAATAAGACAAATAAAAGTACTAGACCATTGTATTCTCATTTTAAGTAGACGTTCAATAACAGCAATAGTTGGTTTTCTTCCATCTTTATGGTTTGTGCTATCAACAGAAAAGTTTCTTACATCAAAATCTTGTGATCTTAGCCTTTCTTTTAAGGATTGAACATGTTCGTCATCTTTACCGTAGTGGCTAATAAATACATTATTTTTTTTCATAGTTAGTAAATTTCATATGGTAGAGAGTTGGTTTCTCCTTCTGAGGTCACAAACTTTTTTATACTAAATTGCCTGAACGAATTCTTTGTTGAATCAAAACTTAATTTGTAGGTATTATTCCCTATTATAATTTCCCATTCAAATAACACATTTCGTTGGCTGTCATCCTTGGCACTTCTCAATAAGTTATGTATCTGTTTGAACCGATTATCAACAACATACTTAAGGTGATCCTCAATAATATCAGCATCTTTATAGTCAAATTCAATTTTTACAACTTGATTATCTCCAAGTGAAAATTCTTTGATTTGAACGTCAGGTTCTACTCTAATCTTAGACTTTCTATAATCATCAAAATTAGGCCTATTCCATTCTTGTAGCTCATCACATAGAATAAGTAAGAAAGCTAAATTATCTAAAGAAAGATGATATATTTTGGGGCATGTATGTCCTGCTATTGATCGGAGAATTTCTTTTCGAATAAAAAATTGACGTAAATCCTCGTTTGACAGTTCTTTGTTATCATCTTGATAAAAATCAGTTTCAAGAAAATAGGTTAGGTTTTTAAAAAGGAGCAAACCTGAAAATACACCATGCTTATAGTCCTCAAGAGATTTTGAAAACTTATCTCTAAACTTTGTTTGAATTAGTGTTTTATTGTTTTCTGATGCCTTTGATGATATTATATTTAAGTATTTATCTACTAAAAATGTATTAAAAATATCGAAACTATAGTTTAATTCACTAAAATTCATATTCCCAAAATGAGCAATTATTTTTTTTGCTTGTTTATTTATTTGTGACGTTTTCTCAATTGGATATCCTAAATCATGACATAGCGCTATCATAGACCACATCGCCCATAATTCGCTTTTACTTATTTTCTTATCAAAGTTTTCTGTGAATTGAAAATGAAAGTCTTTTGATTTGTCTATTTCAAACGTATCATTCAAAGAAAAATTAAAGTTTTCCAGCAGGCCAATTCCAATTCCCCAAACCTGTAAAACGTGTTCAACATGATCTCTGTAATGTTCATCTGTTCCATACAATACAGTTTCAAATGAAATAAAATCATCAAAATAAATTTCAAGTTCATTTATTCCATAAGTATTTGTCTTTCTAATATTTTCCCAGTTATCTTTTAGTTCTTTAATATTATTTTTCGAATCACTATAAATTTTTTCTCTCGAATCATTAATCTTCAATGTACTAATAGCATCTATAAGGAGGCTTTTCCATAATTGCTTTGCATGTTCCAAATTACCATCTTGAATGTATTCTTTGAAACATCTTGTGCTTTCTTTACTTAAAAAAGCATAGTCCGAATCCGCAACTTGTTTAAAAATTTCATTATTAAGATGTTCTTTGTTTAAAAATCGATTTATAATATTGCCAATTTTTTCATTCATAATTCAATGTTTTTGAAATCACCTTTGATAACATCTTTAATGTTTTTGTCTTTAAGTATGTGTATTCCTATTATCGCATATCCAATGATATCCATTAAGGTATCCTCTAACCCTTCGAAATTTGTTTGTGAAGAATTATTTATAATACTTCTGTAACGACTTACTTTATCCCAAAGATGAACCATATTTCCATTTAATCCTAGATCAAAACTTGCTCCACCATAGTCTGCGTTTTTTTTCAGAAGAATTGTAGTAATCTCATCAGTGATTTCCTTAATACTTCTTTCATTCATGAGTATAATATTTTTTAAAAAGTTGGTTTAATATTGGATTTTTAAACTTGACTCGCTTTTTTGTGTTAAAAGAATAAAAAGTTTTAAACCAATCGTTGAAAAAATCATCTTCAAATTCTACAATACCATTACTTCTGTTAGCTCTTAGCTTTTCTTCTTCTATGTGTAACTGTTTTATTTTTTCATCAAATTCGGAAAGGGTATTAAAAGATTTTGAATACTCAAATCCACTGTCTTCAGGAATAATTGCATTAGAAATGTCATGAACCAGTTTGCTGTGCTCGTTATAAAAATGAAAGTTATTTGTAATATGAAAATACTCACCAATTTTTAAATTTAGAATTTTGGCAAAATATTCTTGGATAAAAGTATAATTGAATATGTTGACAGCACTAGCTCCCCACATAAAATCATTCGATCTCATATATACAGTTAAGTTTAATTTATCTTCAATAGGATTCTTTTGGAAATGTAATAGTCTAGTACATGGGAAATCTTTTGTTACTTTTAAGCAACCGTTTTTATCAAAACAATCTTTTGGAGGATCTCCAATGTTTATTATTGCTTGTCTAGTATTGATATCCTTTTCGAAATTCTTGCATATATAGCTAAATTGGTCAACCTCAGAGCTATTAAGTGTTGTTACATCTACATTGTATGGATTTCGAATCTTATAATCATTATTCACACCTGTATATTTCCTTAATCTTGGACCATATCCACCTCTCATAAAAAACCCATCATCTGAGAAGTTCTTCATGTTTTTAAGGTAATGACCTATAAATTCTAAGTCATTTCTACCAACTGCTAACCACAATGATTCAGCATATGGCAGAATAGGATTCCATTTTCTTTCAGTAATTGTAACTAATCTTGATGTTGGGTTATTCAATTTGAACATAAATGGCGCTGGCAATTCAATGCAATTGATTCCTCTTGTTTTTCGTTTTACACCTTCTTTCAGCAAGAGAGAAGATGCTCCGACTAGAAAAGAGTTAATTCCCTCGTATTCTGCTGTAAACATGGTTCATTAATTTTTGAATTAATTCCCCATTTAGGAGGAAAGAAAAGGTTTAAAACCAAAGGTGTTTCATTATATTTCTGTTTTATTCTTTTATTATCAATTTGTAGTTCAGGCATCTTTACTCTCAAATACTTATCGGTTTCGCAGAAGCAATTTTGCAAATCGATTAATGTTGGAACTCTGCCAAAAAGATTTTTAAATCCAGTATGTCCAAATTTATTTTGATAATCTTCAAAATGTTCTTGAGTATATCGAATTGCATCTTCAAAGCTATTCTTTCCTAATGGTTCAAAACATTTTTTAATACCTCTTACTGCTCCAATGCCAGCTTTAACAAAGGAATCTTCACTAAAATTTATTACAGGTGAGTAGTTAAAATCTATGGCGTATTGATATGCCAAAAAATCACCAATAAATGAACAACTTCTTAATAGGGTGTAAACATTTTCTAAGGACTTTGCTTTAAGAATCTTTTGAAAAACACTTCCTTTAATCATTTCGTTACTAACCATCTCAAGCCATTTCTCATGCTTGAAATTTAGATGATTATATAAGGAATGTGTTCCAGTCATCATATAAGCATTATTGAAAATTGGGTAATGATTTTTCCTCTCCAGTAGTATTTGGTTTATTTGAGCCAAATCAAAAGTATTTACCCTAATAGACCCGTGTCTTTTCTCAAGATGTTCCCAAGTTTCAATTTTATTAAATATTTTGAAAACTAATATTCGCAGAAGAATGTCTTCTTCTAAATAAGAGTTGTTATCGTTGTATATTACATTTCGTATTAAATATTGACTAACCCTATCAGAGGCTCTATAAACATTCGTGAATTTGTGAACCCTTAAGATTTCATCATTTGTCCAAGGTGGATTTTGGCAATTATATTTATTCCAAAACATATTCATTCTTTCTTGAACGAAATAGAAATAATATTGAAATGTCTCTTCTTTAATCTTAATCATTTGTCAATACCTTAGCTGGTCGGTTGTTTTGTGCGTGGGCAGTTCATTTTATCTTTTTTCTTTCAGTAAGTTATCGCAGTCCGTTTCATTTTTTGACTTGTTGGAAACTAGCAGATAAACGCATATTTCATTTCTCAACAGCCAAAGCATTAAAAAATACTAATACAACCCCCTTTTCATTATTAAGGCTTATTCCTGCCTATAAACTTAAACCAAAAATCAATGCTTGTCAATACCTAAAAAGAGGAGGGTAACCCCTACCAAATATGGTAGTATTTTGAGAAGTGAAAAAATGTAGCCGGCTTATTTTATAGCACTTAAGCAATTTAAGGGCTGCAATTTTTTTCGGAGGTGTTTTTGCAATTTTTTCTGGAAATGGAGAGAAAGCTGTTACAATCGTTGGTTTGATTATTGGATATTGGTTTTAAAAGTCAACAGATTTATATAAAATCTGTATTCAGTTCGATCTTACTAAAGTGAAATTTATTACGCTGGTAAAAGAACTCCAGTCTTTTTTTTTGAGTTTCTCCTACATTTCATTAAATCGTTAATCAAGCAGTCCGGAATTTTCTACTTAGGGTCACTTAAACCACGGATGATTCGCTAAATTTTGCGCAGTTTCTTCTTTTGTAACCCTAATATACTTTAGAAACTCTTTTTCTGTTTTATGCCCGGAAATTTTCATGATATCTATAATGGGAATCCCGGCAAGGTACATATTCGTACATCCTGACCGACGGGCTGTGTGTGTTTGAATCAATTCATACTTTAGATTGGTTTTACTTTCCCTGACACCACCTCTTGTCTGTTCAATAATCACTTTATCCTTAATCCCAGCTAGCATAGCTACAATCCACACATACAGTTACATACCTTTGCTACAAAGTCAACAATAATTCAAGATCTTTTTCAAATTGGTTCGAAAACTGTTCGGCTGGGGCTACTAGAAGCCGCCTAATTGGGCGGCTTTTTTCATTTAATCAATTCCGTCATGTATTTCGTCTATGTACTTTACTCCCTGAAAGACCACAAATTATACAAAGGTTACACTTCCAATATTGA
>Ga0164318_10004393_pt1 | contig 13549 bp, 10 predicted proteins | sample GuaBasSedimGuay9_FD_113734 | JGI IMG/M metagenome (GOLD analysis project Ga0164318, IMG submission 113734) | Subseafloor sediment microbial communities from Guaymas Basin, Gulf of California, Mexico - Guay9, Core 4571-4, 0-3 cm | ecosystem: Environmental > Aquatic > Marine > Hydrothermal vents...
CCACTGTAAAGCGTCTTAACAAGGCGGCCTCTGATGTCATAGACCTTCAGGCTGACATTTCCGCGCTTCGGGATGAAGAATCCGATGTTCGTGAAGCGTGCGAACGGACTCGGTGCAGCGGCATAGAGCTCAGGCACAGAACCTTTCGGCGGCAGAACCGTCCACTCCTCGACCCCTTGAGGAGTGTATTCAGCTATGCGAAGGAATCCAGTATTCCACGGAAGATAAGGATAATTCTCGTTGCTGCTTACTTCATAGACTGTAAATACAACCTCAGCATATCCATCTCCATCAAGGTCATTGGTTGGCTTAATAGTGATTGCGGGATGGAACTTATAAACCACAGTATCCGTGTCAACTATCACAGTCTCAGCATATTCAAAGACTTCTGGCAGAATCGGATAGATCGTGTAATTCGACGGGTCGTTCACAGCACCGCCGTTGTATCTCCAACCCCATGCGCCTGTTGTTACACTCGTGAGGAGATAGATGTCCCAATTGCCGTCGCCATCGACATCGCCGACGCTCATTCCATCAAGGCCATAGACCGCAGGGTCAACCGGGAGAGTATCGATGTGAACAGTCGAGGAATCAATGTCGTCTCCATCGACATTCACGATATAAATGCCATGTGCAAAGTTGTGCCAATATTCACCGGAATAGAAGAATTCATCGCGTCCATCGTTGTCATAATCGTAAATCCCAGAAATTTTGTTGCATGGATACAGATCGGTTTCATCAAGGCCTTGAACAATGTATTTGAGTTCATAGGCATCGGGTCCTGTTGCTTCGAAGATAACAAATGCTCCACGATTCCATACGCCTATTATTCCTTCAAGATTTCCATCTCCATCGAGATCAAGGGGACCATAAGCGCCATTTGTGCTGCCGCCGAGACCCATCTCTGTGCGTCTGAATATTGCTTCAAGCACATCGTAGCTGAAGCCACCTATATCTCCCACAATAGACACAATGTAAGCGTTGTCATATACAGTGGCTGCATTGTTGACCCAAAGCACCTCTTGTTGTCCATCTCCATCGAAATCGGCTACTACTATATCCTCTGCACGCATCTGATTAGGCAAGTTCCCTGCTGTATCTCTCAGAAATTCAATGTATCTATCTGTTGGCTGACCGTCTATCCCATAGTTATCGCTTCCCGGAACACCATCCCATTCAAAAACCCAGAGTCCTACCCAATCGATGGAGGTATCACCAGAAGCTCCACTTTTTGCCAAAATAATCTCAGGCAAGCTATCTCCATCTAAATCTCCGACAGCAACACTGCGAGCCGGTTGATAGGTGGGATAACCCGGCCCTATATATGTCCAAACCTCTTGGATGGAATCGGGGCCAACAACCTCAAATACATGAACACGACCGCCATCTTTATAGTCCGTAACAATTATCTCGGGTCTACCATCATGATCGAGATCGCTGCCAACCAACAAGTCGCGAGTAAACTGATTAAATGTGGAATCAGCAGCGAGATAATCGTTAGGCCCATCGGTTGCCATCTGAGTCCATTGAGGAACCTGGGCCGAAAGCCCGATTACCAAACCCAAGCTGAGAAGCACAACACTAACAAACCTCATGATTAACCTCCTTTTTGCGGCCGTTATTTTAGGTTAACATGCTATGGGTTTCAAATGTCGGCGTTGCCCTATCAAAGGCTCTGTGAGCTCTCATTTTCTCCGATTTGTGAGAGATTCATCGATCTCTCAAAAGTGTTGGAATATAAAGTGATAAGCGTAATCTCAAGCCCTTCAATCAGTTCAGTTGAAATTCGACCTGAAGTTCTGTAACCGAGAAGGCTATGATTTTGGTGGGAAGATCAGACTGTCCAACCCGCGCAAAAGCGCCACCTTTGCCAGATGCTCGATATACTCCGCTGAACCCAACTTTTTGCCCGTGAAACCTATCTCGATGGGCTCGACGAGTTCCTTGAGGGCGGAACGGTCATCGGGAGGTGAAGATTTAATGGAATTTTCCAATTCCCTTAATCTCAAATACTTATCCGTGTTTCCCGTGATGACTATGCGGATGTCTCGCACTACATTACCGTCCTTTGAGCACAAAATCGTTACCGTAAAAGCGGGATAATCGACCTCGGTCCGTGTAGCTCGGTAATAGAAGGCATCTCCGTCGAAGTCTTTGAAAAATACCGATGTTATCAGGTGTCCCTTTCTCAAATTTCGGTTTTTTATGAAATCCTCAATGTCGTAAATTCCGCCATTTGGCCCTTGGATGTTGATCTTTGACTCCAAGGCCACAAGAGGACCAATAAGGTCGGACCACATCGGGAAGTAAGCCACGCTGCCGCCGATGGTTATCCTGTTTCTTAGAAGTGCGGTCGCCGCATGCGAGAGGGCTTTGACCAAGATGTGATTGGAATCTCTGCCGATATGGCGGATTGTGTCGGCGTAAGTCATCATTGCTCCAAGCTCTATCGTTGTCCCTTCTTTTCGGAAGAAGTCGAGGTCAAGGCGTCCGAGATCGACCAAGGCCTTGACATTTCGTATTTTTCCAAGCAAGAGGCCTGTGCCACCGGCATGTGGCACAACACCTTGCTCTTGAATGAGATCAACTGCATCCTCAATTCTCTCTGGAAAGAACCATTTGAGCTCCATAGCGTCGTTTATTCTAATGAGCGTCCTCGTAGTAAATCAACAAAATGGTGAGAATGTTCATGAGGATAAGGGAAGGGAGATAAAGGAGGCCGGAGCCGAGATTCAAGGACGCACTTTCGGAACTACATCGATTATTTCACTCGATTTATGGGTCTGAAGAGGTGTTTTGAAACGCCGACAGCCTCTTGGAAAAACGGCAAAGGTAAACTTGCTCAAAATCCTTCGACAAGGAAGCCAGAAAGGTGCCCTCTCACATTTCTCGGTCAGAATGGCGTTTCATCGTGGTGGAATTGCGTAGTTGTAGGCATATCAAAGTCTTGCGACATAGACCCTGTTGCGACCTCTGCGTTTTGCCTCGTAAAGTGCATTGTCAGCGCGCGTTATGAAAGAATCGAGTTCCTCAGCAGGGTAATGTTCTGCGACGCCGACGGACACGGTCAGCTTACCCCGTCCAACAGGAGGCGGGAACTTGTGCTTTTCCACTCTTGCGCGGATCTTTTCCGCAATCTCTGCCGCCTTTCTTATGTCGCCTGTTATCACCGCAATAAATTCGTCGCCGCCCCATCGGGCTACAAACCCAGCCGAGCCGACCGTGTTTTTCAATATCTGAGCGAATTCCAGAAGGACGCTGTCCCCAAAGGTGTGGCCATAATGGTCGTTTACATCCTTAAACCCGTCCAAATCTATAACTATTGCACTTAAAGGATGTCGTCCCTCTTCGATCCACCTTTCGAGCGTCTTGAAGGCATATCTTCGATTGTAGCATTGTGTTAGATCGTCGATGTTGGAGAGCATCTCCAATTCTCGATTTTTCTCACGAAGTTCAAGGTTCAACCGTCTGAGCTCCTCATACAAGATATCCAACTCCTCTTCCAAACTGAGACCTGTGTAAACCCTGAGAATCGTTAAAAGTTCATCTTCAGGCCATTTCTCCTTTGGCCGTCCAACAAAAACACAGACATGTTCGCCTCTCGAATTGCATGCGATCTCCTGTGCAATGATCTTTTTGCGGAAATATGCGGATGTGTATCCGCTGAAATACCCTGACAGCAGCCAACATCCAGCGAAGTTCTCCATCAACCCTCCCAGATATGCTTTTTGAATTCTGGCCTCGAAGGAACCCTCGATTTCCACCTTAAACATGAAATTATCAGGCTCATCTTCGTTAGAGAATTCCAGGTCGATGATCCTGTAAAGTCCGGCGTTTTCGAGGATGTAAAAACCCGCTTTGAGCCATTCTTTGGGTGAGTCCCAATCTTCGGCGTTTCTCAAATAGAGTGCGTAATTGTAACCTATTGCGAAACCGATCCTCACGAGGAACTGCGCCATCCGTCGAGGATTCATTATCTGGATCAGATTCTGCATGATTCTGCCCATGAGGTCTTCTCGCAGGATGATAAAACCCGGTTTCAAAATGAATTTGGTTCCGTCAAAGAGGTAAAAGAAATCAATGGACTTAAGTTCATCAGCTTTCATAGTATTCTCCTTTCGCCGAAAAGGACGACTACGATGGTCATGTTGTGAAATCCACTCAACTTCCGCTCAGCCCATGCCAGTTCGCCGTAGCTGTGAAAACCAAGCATAGGGACGTCTCGGATGAGATTTGTGATAATTTCCAGTTCTTTGAAAAAATCGCTTCCCATAAGTGTCTTGCGGCCAAGACATTCGAATATGAGTGCGGCCGCTGGTTTGACATCGCCGAGTGCGTCCAGAGCCTCGCCGACGGCCTCTTGCGCCGCTTTTATCATCGATTCCGAGTTCGTGACCATGACTTTGAATAAAGTTCCACGAGGCAGCGCTGTTGTCAGCCTTATCCTGCCCCCGTCCAACGGAACCAAAGATGAACGGATAGCATATTCGCCGTTGGGCAGAGGAATACCTATCTCCAACTTCCAAAGCAGATCGGCAAGATCACGCCAGTCCAATACTTTTGGAAGTCCAAGCTTCTCTCCTATCTCGATGAAGAAGTCGGCGGCAGGCCGCTCATCAATCTCAAGCAGGATGTTGTTCGAGATCTTCGTAATTCTGTGGAGAGTATCGTCCAGAGGCCACCATCCATGTTTCACTCCTATGCCTATCGGGACATTTGCTAACACCTCCGCCGCTGCAATTCCATCGTTGGTAAAGCCATCTTCGGTGAAGACGAAAGTAGGTTTTTGGTCTGTGCCAATCGGTTTTGCTGCTGCGCCGCCGGCTATATCGTAATCCATTTGAGTTGCAAGTATAAGTTCCTCAATTACTATGTCTTTCGTTGCAGCGAGTCCGTCAATAAAAGTCAGCATTAACCGTCTCTGGTAATACCTTGAATATCGAGGCAACCTTTTGTCTTTTATCTTGAGCAGAGTTTTCATCACGGCGGATATAGGTGCATCGTTGATGCCCTCGCCTATACCGGTAACAATTTGTAGCTCAACATCTTCTTCGGCCGCCAGCAACATAACGACGACTGCCGAATCCTCGAAGAAATTCTCGTGCGTAAAAGTGCTCACGGATGAAGCACCCAAAACAGGCGTCTTTGGCAAGATGCGCGTTAATGTATGCTGAACTAATCGATAGTCACGGTCATAGGTGGGGAATGTGATGATTAGGCTTGGGGATAGGTTTCGGAGTTTCGGAATTGCTTGCCATAAAGCCTCTTCGGTGGCGCGCACGGTGTCTTTGATCGTTGAGACCCCAACGGCTGCTTTCATAGCTATATCTTTCTTTGTGAAATGAGTTTTTGGGCCATGGAATGAGCCCACTTATCTGCTTCAAAGAAGTCTTCAACTTCGTCGCTGTCGTTCCAATCCTTTTTATGTAACTCCATGACTTTGGCGACAAGTTCCGGTATCTGAACAAATTTTATTTTTCCGTGCAGGAATGCATGAACGGCTTCTTCATTTGCTGCGTTCATCACAGCGGGCATAGTGCCGCCAATTTTCAAGGCTTCATAGGCCAATTTCAACGCAGGAAATCTATCAAAATCCGGTGGTTCAAACTTTAGGGTTGAGACATGGACAAGATCCAGCTTGGGCACAGGGGACTCAAACCGTTCAGGATATGTGAGTGCATATTGGATCGATATCTTCATGTCAGGCAATGATAAGTGGGCTAACAATGCCCCGTCTTTGAGTGAGATCATCGCATGAACTACGGATTGAGGATGCACCACGACCTTGATGTGTTCGGGCGGAAAGCCAAAAAGCCAATAAGCTTCAATTACTTCGAGTCCTTTGTTCATTAAAGTTGCTGAGTCAACTGTTATCTTTTTGCCCATAGACCATGTCGGGTGTTTCAGCGCATCTTCGACAGTAACATGGTGAAGCTGTTCCTTGCTGAATGTCCTGAACGGCCCTCCTGACGCTGTTAGGATTATGTCCTCGATCTCGGAACGGTTAACCGAGTTTATCAGTTGAAAAAGGGCTGAGTGTTCAGAATCCACTGGAATGAGCTCACCTTCAGAGCTTGCCAAGGTTTTCATCACGAATTTTCCGAACGAGACAAGGGTCTCCTTGTTGGCCAAAGCCACTCGTTTGCCATGTCTTAATGCTTCGACAGTCGGGAAATAGCCTATGGTTCCGGTCGTTGCGACCACCACCACATCGATCTCCGGGAGGGCAGCCACCTCAAGCAGCCCATTGCGGCCGAACAGAACCTTAACCCCTTCGGGTGGATAGATCTCTTTAACCTCGTCGGATGTGATGACGGCGTATTTTGCACCGAAACGATATGCAATATCGAAAAGTTTGGACACATTGCGGTGGGCGCTCACAGCAACAATTTGGAAAAATTGACTGTATTTTTCCACAACTTTAAGCGTATTTGTCCCGATAGACCCGGTTGCCCCCAGAAGTGCGATTTTCTTTCGTTTCATGGGATGACCCTTCGTTTTTGAAATAGATTGAGACCTAATTATTTGGGCGTTTGAGAGTTATGTCAATTTGAACAGGCCGCAAATTGTTTGCAATCTAACCCATTTGAGGAATTCGCTGATCAGCACATCCTTAGACCTGCAAATTTCGATCCTGATTCGGTTGGAATGGATCGAAACGGAGAGCTTAAAATTTTCTAAATTACGGTCAGGACTCTTGAAATGCGGCCGATGAGACCATGAAACCCGTGAGTTGATTGAGGACAAGCCCCAGAACGACCATTCCGAAGATCGAATCACAGCCCATTAAAATCGCCTCATTTGCTATCGCTATGGTGAGGCCACCTTGTGGGATAAGCACGAACCGTCCGTTCACAGCAGAGATTTTGACAACCCCTCTAACTAAAAAGTAGAGCAAAAGGAAAAAGGGATTTTCGATTCCCAAATTACCGACAAGGTTGCCCGCAATGAGCAAAAACATCACATAGATTCCGGGCGTCGCATAGTCCAAAAGCCGCTCTATCTGCTTGTCTTCCGGCGACTGCAGCATGTTCTCAAACACAATTCCAGCCGATATGCCGATCATGAGCGGCGAAAAGCGCAGTCCAAATGCCAAGAGACCGAGCAGCAGGCCGTAGGTAAACCCGGAAATCAAACGGATGCCTATACTTCTGAATGACTGGCAGAATCTGAAGAAGGCGAAGCTGGTAAATAAGCCGATTGTTGGCGATAGAAGGCCATTGACCGGGTCCTTGAGCAGCTCGAAGCTCCAGATAAGGACAATGCCGGGCGTCCAGTCGATCGCACACATCAAATTCCTTTCGTCTCTGAAAATTCTTGCTGCGAGTGGGTGGCTGACCGCCGCTGCGGCTGCCAAAAATAAGGCACAGGTGAAACTGAACCGCAACAATTTAAAAATCAGGAAGACGGCAATGATGACGGCAATTCCTTCGAGGATACCCTTTATGCGGTTCTGTCCGCCCATCCCTTTCAAAATCTCGGCCTTTAACTCCATCCCATAGGCCATGCCCAACCACACCGAGCCGACACTTAACCCTATCTGCGACAAAATGTTGTTTTTTGAAAGGAGCAGCCCAACCAATGCCAAAACGCCGCCTATACCGATGTTGACGGGTTCAAAAAGTAAAAGGTCTATCGGTTTATGCCTAAAATCGAAACGGTAGAAAACAAAGGCCGTCAACAATATCGCTACTGCAATTCCCAATGTCTCCATCGAATTTATTCTAAATGAAAATGAGTCGGGTTAGCAACTAACTATTCGAGTTTCGGGCAGTTTCGCACTTCCAGCCTTCATTGCGACAGCCTAAATCCATGTTTTAACATTTGGACATGGCGAGCTACATAGGAATCGATGTCGGAGGCACATTCATAAAAGGTGGATTGGTGTCCAAAGGACAACTTATTGATTTCCAAAAGATTGAAACCGAAGCTGAGAAAGGACCGGAACGGGTGATCCAGAACATCGCATCCCTGATAGAAAGGTTGAAAAGGGAGGACACTGAGGCCGCAGGCGTCGGAGTTCCCGGAATGGTGGACATGAAAAACGGAATCGTCCGCTTGCCGCCGAACCTTCCCGGATGGGACGAAGTCCATCTCACGGAGAAGCTGGAGCAGATGGTCTCGATCCCGACTTTCGCCGGAAACGATGCAAATTTCTATGCAGTAGGCGAATGGCAGTTCGGCGCTGGAATCGGTGCTGATGACCTGATCGTTTTGACACTCGGAACGGGTCTTGGCGGTGGCATAATCTCCGGCGGCCGACTCCTGCTCGGCGCCAATTTCGCAGCGGGCGAAGTGGGGCACATCTCGATCGTTCCGAACGGGCAGCAATGTCGATGCGGCAATCGCGGATGCATAGAGGCCTATGTCGGAAGGGATTATCTCGTGGAAAGGGCTAAATATCTCGCACAGAAGTGGCACAGCGATAGGTTGTCGAATAAATCCGCTCTGAGTCCGAAGCTGATAGCAGAAGCCGCAGATGAAGGCGATGAAGCTGCAAAAGCTCTCTGGCACGAGTTCGGACGGATGCTCGGCATCGCAATCGTCAACTATGTCCACATCTTTGACCCCGAACTGGTCGTTTTGGGAGGTGGAGTCGTCGGCGCATGGAATCACTTCATCGATCCTCTGATGGCCGAAGTCAAAGCAAGACTCATGGACTTCCCCGAACGGAAATTAAAGATAGTGAAAGGCGCGCTGGGCGACATGGCCGGCATCTACGGAGCGGCCTTCGTGGCCATGAAAAGAGGAGCTGTCTGAACACATTGTGCCCGACTTCTGAGATCGGACATAGAAATGGCACTTGAGTAAAAGAAAAGCCCTTCCTAAAGAAAAAACACTTAAAAATCGGAATCCCTTCGTTGACGGAAAATTATGTCCCAACCCACATGGAGGGGAAAGGAAGCCAAAGTCCCTTGTGTCTCTGAAGGAAGGTCAGGATGAGGGATACCCCTCGAATGTCAGCGATGCCAAATTTTCACACGAAGTTCTCCATCACAAACAAGATTAGCAATAGTCTTCATAAAGGGTCGGAAGGAGTATGTTGTTAAGAGCTCAGAACTTATGCCGATACAGCAAGCTAAAAATCCGATAGCCAAAAAGGCACAACACTTTCGCCAAAGCGTAATTCCATTGGCCGCAATCGGGGTTCAACCGTAAAATTTGGGGCGTCATGGCATTGAAATTCAAAGAAATCGGACTCGAACGATGGAAATCCCTGCTCGGCCGTCTCGACAGAGTCTCTTTCTTTTGGACACCCGAATGGTATTCTCTTTTCGACTGGGTCTTCAAAGTCTATGAATTTGAGGATGATGGCGGTAGGTGGATAGTGCCCGTTCAGGTCCGCAGGCGATTCCGATGGCTCAAAGTGCTCGAAAGTGCACCCTGGGGCGGCTATGGCGGAACCATCGTCTGCGAAGGTGAGCCACATCCTGAGAATCTGGCAAAGTCTCTTCTGAAAGTCGTATCCATGAACAAATCCATCAGAGCGGTCTTTGTGTTTCATCCGTTGTGGCGGCCGCAAAACATCGATGTCCCCCAATTTTTCAGAATCTCAAAGCGCACCACGCATATCCTGTTTTTGAATCAGAACCCGCTCGATCTGTGTTCGGACACATGCCGCAGGAATTATCGGAAGGCGCTGAGAAACGGATTGGTAGTCAAAAGATACAAAAACCCGACCGAATTTTCCGAGAGCTATTTCCGACTTTACATCGACACCGTTGCCCGACAGAGGACACGAGCGGCTTTCACAAAAGCCTTTTTCGACAAGTTGTTTTCAATCAGAGGAGTTAACCTTTTTGCAGTGGAATTTAACGGAAAGGTCGTTGCTGCCGCCATCGTCTTCGTCGGCCATAAGGAACTCTTTTACTGGCATGGGGCCTCGTTGACGCGGTTTTTACCTTACAGGCCAAACAACTTGCTTCATGTCGAGATCGCAAAGTGGGCTTGGAAGACTGGATTCGAGATTTACAACATGGGAGCAAGCATGGGCGTCAGATCCCTCGAGCGTTTCAAGGAGTCTTTTGGCGCTCGACCGGTTGAATATCCGATCTTCCGTTTCGGGCTTTAGCCCTCGTATTTCGCCACGATCAGCGATGCGTTGTGTCCGCCGAACCCGAACGAATTGGTCAGAGCATACTTCAGGTCAACCTTGTGCGGTCCGTCGGGCACATAGTCGAGGTCGCATTCGGGGTCTGGATGTTCGTAATTCCGAGTCTTGTGCACTATGCCTTCCTTGACGGACATCACGGTTGCGATGAACTCGACGGCTCCTGCGGCTCCGAGCGTGTGGCCGATCATCGACTTCGAGGATGAAATCGGGATTTTGTAAGCGTAATCGCCAAACAGCCGTTTGATCGCTTTGGTCTCCATCTTATCGTTCAACGGGGTGGATGTGCCGTGAGCGTTGATATAGCCGATGTCCTCTGGTTTGATCCCGGCGTCCTCGATCGCCAGTTTCATGGCCATGTAGGCGCCTTCGCCGTTGGGTTCCGGTGCTGTGATATGGTAGGCGTCAGCGGTCGCACCGTATCCGACCAGCTCAGCATAAATCTTTGCATCCCTTCGGATTGCATGATCAAGGCTTTCGAGGACTACGATGCCGGCGCCTTCGGCTATAATGAAACCGTCGCGCTCCGCATCGAACGGTCTGGATGCTTTATCAGGTTCATCGTTGCGTGATGAGAGGGCGCGCATCGACGAGAACCCAGCGACCGCAATCTGAGTGATCGGCGCTTCCGCTCCGCCAACAACGACGACATCCGCATCGCCACGCTGTATCATCTTCATCGCCTCACCGATCGCATGTGCGGACGATGCGCAGGCAGAAACGATGCAGAAATTCGGCCCTTTGAAACCGAATTTGATGGCAATATGGCCGGCCGCAATATCGGGGATCATCATCGGCACAAGGAACGGGCTCACGCGGTTAGGTCCGTAGGCTAACATCTTTTTTATCTCGATTTCGAGGGTCTCGATTCCGCCTATGCCGGATGAGATAAGGACAGCAACACGATTTTTGTCAAGTTGCGGATAGTTGAGCAGTTCGGAATCCTCGACGGCCTCGACAGCGGCGTAAAGTGCGTATCTTGCGTATCTGTCAAGCCTTTTGATCTCCTTGCGGCCGAGTCTGTCGAGGGGATCAAAATTTTTGAGTTCGCCCGCTATCTGGCTATAAAACTCAGAGGGATCAAATCTTGTAATTCTATTGATTCCGTTGCGCCCTTCGAGCAACCCCTGCCAAAATTCGACAACACTATTACCTATCGGCGTCAAAGCGCCGAGTCCTGTTACAACTATTCGGGGATTCATCACTTAGACTGGACTTTTTCTTCGATGTATTTGACAGCTTCTCCCACTGTGGCCAACTTCTCAGCGTCTTGGTCGGGGACTTCGATGCCGAACTCTTCTTCGATCTTCATGATCAACTCAACGACATCAAGCGAGTCAGCACCGAGGTCCTCCTGAAATCGTGCATCAGGTGTAACCTGCTCAGGAGGCACGGAAAGCTGGTCAACGATGATTTCTCTGAGCTTCTCGAATGTGTTCATCACAAACCTCCTTGTTATGGTTTTTGCGAAAGGCTTTTCACAGGCAGGCCATCCTAAAAAACTTGTGCCGGGAGGGGGACTCGAACCCCCACGGGATTAAATCCCACTAGGTCCTGAACCTAGCGCGTCTGCCAATTCCGCCATCCCGGCTTGTCAAAAGCGGCTCAAATTATATTTACCCCCTTTGACTATGTCAATCTGACGGTAAGGCTTCAAGGCAACATCCTCAAAATTAAGGCATTCAATGACGCATCTTTCGACTCGGCCGCTGCCCCTATCTGCCCGACCACATAACATTGCATCGCTCTGAAAATCAATATGTTACACTGAATCGGATCCTTTGAACGCTCAACCGTCCGTCTCAAGCACATCCCTGACGAAGTCCACATCGAAACCCTTCCGCACAAAGTAACCCACGATCTTCCTCCGAGTGTAACCCATCTTTTCAAGTCTCTGAGCTTTACGCTTGATCAATTTCGCCACCTCATCCCAGTCAAAGGCTTCGTCGATGGCCTTATCGACCGTTTCACTTGGGACACGAAACTTACGAATAAGCTCGGCCTTAAGTCTTGGAGGCGATTTGAGTTTTGAAATGCCGGAGATGACGAATTGCTTGGCAAACTCAAGGTCATCCACAAGGCCTTGCCTCTGAAGTTCGTCTATCACATCTCGAACGACATCGCTCGGAAATCCTTTGCTTTTTAAGCGATTTTCCAGTTCCCAACGGCTCCGCAAACGGTAAATCAGCAGTCGGTAGGCCAGATTGAGGGCGGCCTGCTTGTCCAACTTTGTCCTTTTCATTCAACGGCTTTTCCTTTGGTCTCCACGCCAAGCAAAAGAACCACCAATCCCGCTATGACCGACAGCACGGCAAACCAGATGAGCGCATCGATGACGGCTTTGTTTTTGAGGAAGTAACCGGTGAAATACGGCGCAATGATGCCCGCAATCCGCGCCATGACGCCGGCCATCCCGTTCGCAGTGCCCCTGAAAGCGGTCGGAAATAGCTCAGGCGTATAGGCATAGACAAGACCCCAGACACCGAGACAGAAGAAACTGGTAACCAGCGCCGCAATCACGAAGACCGTCAAGTTGGTAGCCCATGCGAAGATGAGCGTCGAGACGGCGGTTCCAAAGAAGTAAACCGCAAGCGTCAGTTTGCGACCAGTCCGCTCGATCAGATAGGCGACCGAAAGATAGCCCGGAAGTTGTGCGACCATCATCAGAAAGGTAAACCACATGCTCCGCACTTCGCCTATCCCTTTGTTTGCAAACACCTTTGGCAACCAGATGAAAATCCCATAGTAAACGAAACTGACGACAAACCACGAAACCCACACCATGATCGTCAAGTTCCGATATTCTTTGCTGAAAAGCGATGTGAACGGCACCGAAACGCGCTTGACCGGTTCTATCTCGTGCTCGATTTTGACCTTGAACTGCTTCTCAAGTGCCGAGACGCCGCCTTTGAGGAACAGGTATTTCGGACTTTCGGGCGCTAAGGCGAACGGGATTATCAGCAGTCCAAACACCGCCATGACATGGTAAACCGAGCGCCAACCCCATCTTGCGCCGACTGTCACAGCGAACAGTCCGATCAAGATGCTGCCGATCGCCCAGCTCGTTTCGAGATAAACCAAGTATCTGCCCCTGAGCTTGATAGATGTCAATTCGCTGAGATATGCGTTCACCGAAGGCAGTAGTCCGCCGTAGCCGATCCCGGATATGAACCTCAAAATCGTGAAACTTTTAGGAGAACCTGCGAATCCGTTGAGTGCAGTAACTATCGATGTCAAAAAGAGAAAGATTAGGTTGGCGTATTTTCTGCCCGTCAGGTCGGCGACGATGCCCGATATAAGCGCTCCGAGCAGCATCCCCATGAATGTGGCGCTGGCAAGCGTGCCGGCCTCCATAGCGCTGAGGTTCCATTGCGTTATGATCGCTGGCAATGTGAACGGTATCAGCATGACGCCGGCCGCCACAGCGATCCATCCGAG
>Ga0164318_10004394_pt1 | contig 13548 bp, 11 predicted proteins | sample GuaBasSedimGuay9_FD_113734 | JGI IMG/M metagenome (GOLD analysis project Ga0164318, IMG submission 113734) | Subseafloor sediment microbial communities from Guaymas Basin, Gulf of California, Mexico - Guay9, Core 4571-4, 0-3 cm | ecosystem: Environmental > Aquatic > Marine > Hydrothermal vents...
ATTGCATCCAGTAATGTAGCTAGCACATTCTGAAGCTAGAAATGCTACTACCTTTGCGACCTCTTCTGGTCTAGCAAAACGCTTTATTGCACTCGCTTGGGCAGCAGCAGAATCCAGCACCTCTTGTCGCGTTTTCCCTATTTCTTTGCCCACATTATCTGCAAAAACGTCCCATATATCTGTGTGAATGAGGCCAGGGCATAAGGCAACTGAACAGATACCATATTTAGAGTATTCCATTGCCAACGAGTGAGTAAAATTAATAACAGCCGCCTTACATGCATTATAGTCCGTAAGACCGCTCATAGGTGCAATGCCGCAAATCGAAGCCATGTTAATAATACGTCCCCATTTTTGCTTCAACATTTCAGGGATTACCAGCCTGCATGTCCGTACACAGGCCATTAGATGAATATTCAAGAGTGAAAACCATTCTTCATCTGTGGTGGTGATAGGAGTTGTAGGATGGGAATAACCTGCGTTATTGAACAGAATATCCACACGGCCAAAGGTCTCATAGGACTTTGATATAAGCTTTTCAACCTCTTCCGGCTTTTCCAGGTCGGCCGGCACTGCAAGGGTCTCGACTCCCAGCGTCTTGATTTCCTCCTCTGCTTTCAACAAGTCACTTTCGGTCCTGGCAGATATGACCACATTGCAGCCCTCTTTGGCCAATTCAAGAGCAGTAGCTTTTCCTATTCCACGACTTCCTCCAGTAATGATAGCCACCTTTCCTTTAATTCCTAGATCCATCAGCCCTCTCCTCCAATTCTATAGTTTTAGTTTATGGTTTTTCGCCTTTGTTCTTATCGGCCTAGTTCGCCTAGCCCCCACATATCAGACAGCCAAATACTTGCATACCAGCTCTTTATCGTTCCAGATATCCTCCATTGGGGCATGATGTTCCACGTTTCCCTTGTCGATAATATAGCCGTAGCCAATGAGTTTTCGGGCAAAGCGCACATTTTGATCTGCCAAAAGAATCGTTACCCCCTCTTTTCCTATCTCTAGGATTGTGTCGCCCAGTGATTTTACGATCAAGGGAGCCAGCCCTTCAGTTGGTTCATCAAGCAAGAGAAGATCTGGGTCCTGCATAAGAGCCCTGCCAATAGCGAGCATTTTCTGTTCCCCCCCGCTAATGTGCGCTCCCCTCTTTGCCGCAAGCCCCCGAAGGACAGGAAAGAGATCATAAATCCTTTCCAGTGTCCAACGAAGAGGCCGTCTTTTTTTGGATCTGGGCATACCTATGGTAAGGTTTTCATAAACCGAAAGTGGAGAAAATATCTGCCTGTCGTCTGGGACATAAGCAATGCCCTTGCTGGCAATCTTATGAGCTGGCATGCCAGCAATTTCCTCCCCTTTGAAGCTAATTCTCCCGCTCTTAGGAGGGGTAAGGCCCATGATGGTCCTCAGGGTGGTTGTCTTTCCTGCTCCATTTCTTCCTAATAGACCAGTTATTGATCCATCCTGAACTTCCATAGTGACATCAAACAGAATGTGGCTCACCCCATAAAAGGTATTGACCTGATGCATTTGTAGGATGGTCATAGTTCTTCTCCCAAATAGACCTCCCGAACTAGATCGTTATTCCTGATTTCTTCTGGAGTGCCATCTGCAATGATGCTTCCACTATGGAGCACGATAATCCGCTCAGAAACAGAAAAGACTACATCCATATCGTGTTCCACGATTACAAAGGTTACGCGACCTTCTTTTGAAAGCCGGACTACGCGATCTACTATGCTTGATTTCTCAACCTTGTTCATACCTTGGGTAGGTTCATCCAGAAAAATAACTTCCGGATGGGTGGCCAAGGCAATACCAACCTCTAACTGCCTTTGTTCTCCGTGCGAAAGGTGAGCCGCTTTTAGGTGTATTTGATCCTTTAACCCAACGTCTCTTAGAATCCCCATAGCCTCTTCTTTGATAGTTTCGTCCCGTTCCAGCTTTGAAAAAAGGCTTAAGCTTCTTTTGTGGAAATAGATGAGAGGAATCTCGACATTTTGCAACACTGTTAGTTCTGGAAAAATGTTTGTAATTTGAAAGGATCGACATATACCTTTCTTCACCCTTCTCTCTACTGGCAGTTGGGTTATCTCTTCATCATGGAAAAATATCTTGCCTTTATCGGGCCTCAAACTACCGCTTAACAAGTTAATCAATGTGGTTTTGCCGGCGCCATTTGGGCCAATAATAGATGTCAAAGTGCCCTCGGCCAGATCAAAACTAACATCATTTATGGCCAGGAATCCCCCACTGAAATATTTGAACAGGTTCTCTACTTGCATCAACATCTGGCTTCAACACCCCAAGTTTCTTGCGGACAATACTCTTTTCCTGAAGCGCTCATCAAAAAAGCCTGCTACTCCCCCTCGGAATCCAATTAGAAGCACCAGTAATATTACACCAAATACAAGAAGCCACTCTTCAGTGAATCGCACCACAATCTCCTTGATCACAATGAAAAGAACAGAACCAACCAGCGGCCCATAGAAAGATTTGATACCCCCTACCAGCGTAACCATAATCGGTTCTGCCGAGCTCTGCCAGTTTGCAACGGTTGGAAACATGGTAGATTCCAGACAGGCGTAAAGACCTCCTGCCAGACCCGAGAAAAATCCTGAAATTGTGAAAATGTAAAGCTGATAGCGCTTAACCCCAATTCCTGCAAACCGAATCCGATTCTCGTTGTCTCGAATACCTTGTATAATGAGACCAAAAGGCGAATTGACGATTCTGTAAATGCAATAAATAGACAACAAGGTAACTACGAAAACAAAAAAGTAGTAATGGGCCAAGGGAAACATATCAATCACACCAAAAAGTTTCCCCCGAGGTATACCCCCAAGACTTTCAGTGCCCCCTGTGAGTGATTTCCACTTGTAGCAAATAAAATAGATCAGCATTCCAAACGCTAAGGTGAGCATGGAGAAGTAAATCCTTGTCCTTTTCACACAAAAATACCCCACCACTAAAGCAAACAATCCGCCTATCACTGCTCCACAAAAGATTGCGACCGGGAGCTCGGAAGTCATGTGAAGCAAAATCAGGCCCGCTGCATAGCCACCTGCCGCGTAGAAGCCGGCCTGGCCAAAAGACAAAAGCCCCGTATATCCCAAGAGAAGATTAAAACTTAGCGCGAAAAGAGCCATTATGAAAAGTCGCATACCCATATACGTCAAGAAGTTGCTTTGGAAAAATGGTATGATTGAAAATCCAATGATAATCAAAATACCGATCCCAAGGGGGAGGGTTAATCTCTTTTTCTCCATTCTGCCACCTGAAATTTTCGCGCCTTTGAATCTGTTCTAACGGGCATTGAGATAACTTACAAATTCAAACAAGATTCACTCAACCGCTTGATTCTCATTAGACCATCATCTCGATCTTTGTAATTACTCCTCAGCGACCCCAAACAGTCCCGCCGGCTTGGTCAATAGAATTACTATCATGGCCAAATATGGTAAAGCAGCTGACATTTCACCAAGCAATAATATGCCAAAGGAATTGACTAGACCTATAATAATGGCTCCGACGAAAGCCCCTAAAAGACTCCCTAATCCTCCAATGACTGCCACAATAAAAGACATGATAATAATGGCTGTCCCCATCCCGGAAGAGATTGTCTGAATCGGCGCTGTCATAGCACCACCTAGAGCGGCCATAGCGCTTCCAATTCCAAAAATTAGGGTAAATAACTTAGGAACATCGATTCCCACAGCGCTGCTCATTTCCCGATTATATGCCGCCGCCCTAAGGTGGCGGCCAAATGTAGTTTTGTTAAGAATGAACCAAAGCAGGATGGCCACCAGGATACCTACAAAGATGATAAAGAAATAGTAAATTGGAACATAACGGTTCATTACAGGAACAACGCCTTCAATGGGTACTTTCACGGACACATATAATGAGCCATATATTATCTTAAATAAGTTATCCAAGATGAGAACAAAGGCATAGGTCATTAGAAGTTGATACGTCATATCCAAATCATATACCCGCCTTAGGAAAAAGAACTCCAGCACTGCCCCAATGACACCAACAGCTATAGGGCCAGCAATCAAACCGACCCAGAAATTCTGGCCACATAGCGCTGCACAAGTATATCCTAGGAATGCCCCCATCATATATATGCTGCCATGGGCAAAATTAAGGATTCCCAACATTCCAAAGATTAAAGTTAGCCCTGAGGCAACAAGCCAAATATTCATTCCATAGTACAAGCCAATTATTGTGGTGTAGACTAGAGTGTCCATTCGAATACCAGAGTCTTCACTTGGACCGTTGTTAACATCTAATATAAATGCGCATTGTAGAAGTATCGCCGCAGGTTAGGATAATTTGACCTCCAAGACCTTTTAGCAGGGCGGGTACCCTGCAACGAGCCCGCCCTGCATCTCAAAACAAGCTATTTTTTGTAAGGAACATATGGAATTTTCGGCAGCTCTCCTGGCCCCGGAGGAGTCGCATAATCCGGCGGCGGGCTGTTCCAATAGTAAGGCCAGGGTTTTATCACCCAGTCTGTCAACACTGGCATAGGGTACTTAGGATCGTGCATGATTCGTCCCCAAGGCACCGAATAGGCGCATGCGTGATCCTCGGGCCTTATCCAACGAACTCCTGCCGGGCTTTCGAATGCAAGTCCCTCCATAGCTGCTACGATCTTGTCGACATCATCCACTGTTCCCGCTTTCTCACAAGCTGCTTTATACATCAAAAGTGCGGAATAGTTTCCTTCTGAAGAATAATGAGGATAATGTCCGAACCTTTCAACAAATGCCTTCACAAATTCATAATTCATTTTAGTGTTTGGGTATTGGAACCAATATCTGCAAGAGCCCCAGCACTTCTCAGGGTAGTCCCTGCCAAGCCCTTCAAGGACGTCCATTCCAGCACCCATTCCGGTAAGCCAAGCCTTTATCTTTTTGAACATTCCCATCATCTTGGCCTGCTTAATGCAGCTAACAAGTTCCCCGCCCCATTCAGTAGAAAAAATCGCATCAGGATCAGCACTCATTGCTTTACTAAGATAGGGAGTGAAGTCCGTGGTGCCATATGGGACCCAGGTTTGACCTACGAATTTTATATCCTTTCCAAATTTCCCCAAAAAGGCCTTAAACATTTCCCAGTTTTTGTAACCGTATTCTTCATCAGGCCCGATCATGAACCAGCGCTTTGCTCCCAGCTTTGCGGCGACTAACGCCCCGCCATAACTATCTTGGTAAAAAGATTGTTCACTACGGAAAAGGTACTTTATTTTCTTTTTGTATACTAATACCTCATGGAGATCGTGGGTTGCAGAGTGCGTTGCAATGAAGATTTTCTTGAGCTCGGGGAGTACTTCTCCAATGGCTTTGGCCAAGGGGCTCGAATCTGTACCAGTAATAAAATCCGCTCCCCAGTCCTGTATAAAGTAGCGTGCATTCTTCACACCCACAGCCGGATTTAGCTCAGAATCACGATATTTCATTTCAATTGGGTGTCCCAAGATTCCACCTGATGCGTTAATGTGTTCCTTGGCCAGTTCACATCCTCTTACCTGAAACTCTCCGTACCCGGCCAGAGGTCCAGAAAGGATCGACTGCATCCCAACTTTTATCGGCCTCTTTGCCTTACCATACACTTTCCTTATCTTCCCTGCGCCACTGAGTGCTAACGCGGCACCTGCTCCTGCAATACCTGCGGTCTTGATAAATTTTCTTCTCTCGATGTTTTTTGGATTCTTGTTCTTTTGTTTCATTTTGTGCCTCCTTCTAAGCTACTGGTTCTATTGGCTACCTTTCCACAAAACTAGTAACCTTCCCACCTCCTTTCAGGACAACCCTTCTTTCTTACTGATGTTGCCCTTGTTTCGTTTGAATAGAACACACGCTCAGGATCCTAAAGGCTTATTCCCAGACGCAATGGGTATGATTGTAAGGACTATTGTCTCATTCTGTCTCATACATCCGGCAAATATGCCTTTGCACACCAATAGAATTCACTGCTTGCTCTTCGAGCTGTTGTCATGGTTTACACGCCAAAATAGCTCTTTTTGCCAAGCTCTTGGCAATTTCAATCATGTAGCGATTATGCGTAAGAGGCTTGGCCTCGGCCACAGCCATTTCCGCGGCCGTGTCAGCATTCACTTCATTGAGATTCTTTCCAACAATCGCTTGTTCAGCAAGAGTAGCTCGGTATGGTTTGACATATACCGCATTAAGACAGATTCGAGCATGAGTGACCTTTTCCCCCGATGTTGTCAGTAAGACAGCACAATTGACGATTGGAAAATCAATGGATTTTCTCAGCGCAAATTTCACAAATGCACTTTTAGATCCAGCCGGGAGTTTAGGGATCTGAATTTCGGTCACGAGCTCGTCATCATCCAATATTGTGGTTTTGCACACATCTACTGAGAAGAAATCTTCAGCTTTTACCGTTCGCTTTGATGTTTTGATTCTCGCACCTAAGGCCACCAAAGCAGGCGCTGTGTCGCTCGGATGTACTGCGTAACATCCTCCTTCAACACTACCTCCGAAAATTGAATGATATCTATTATCACCTTCAATTGCGTAGCACCTCCCACCACCTTTCCTTAAGCAGGGGAACCTATTGTTTGGATATCGATAATACCAACAGCGGATGTCCTGGCAGATGTTCCCTCCTATGGTCCCCATTTCTCTGATGTGTGTAGAACCCGTTCTACGTGCGCTTTCTGCCAGTGCCAAATAGTGCTCACGAATATTTGGAGACTCAGCTATATCTTGCAATCTCGTCAACGCGCCGATCTTCAATACACCGTTGTCTTGATGGATAAAATCCATGCCTGGAATTGTCTTTATGTTCACAACGGCCTCGGGATACTCCGGAAGGATTTCGTCCTTCATCACCCCGAGCAGATCTGTACCACCCGCAATTGCTTTGGCCCTTTTTCCATACCGCTTTAAGGTAAGTACGGCTTCATCGATGGTTCTTGCATTAATATGTATGAACTTCTTCATCCCTTCCTCCTATGCCTTCCCAAGTGCCTTGAGAACCTTGTCAGGAGTAATTGGATACTCGTCAACCCATTTACCAATAGCGTTGTATACGGCAGGTCCAAGAAGGGCAGGTATGACGGTCGCTGTATTTTCCCCAATACCTGTGGTGCCATATGGGCCATGACCCATCCCAGTCTCCACGACAATGGTTTCAATTGGACCGGCGTCCAGCATGGTCGCATACTTGTAATCAAGCAAATTTCGGTTAAGCAGCACGCCCGTTTGTTTGTCCCAAATCATCTCTTCAGTGAGCGCTCTTCCCACCCCCATGTATGTTCCACCGTACATCTGGCCTTCCACGGTTTCAGGCGATATGGCTTTGCCCACGTCATTAACATTGACAACCTTGGTTACTTCTACTAGCCCTGTGTCAGTATCGACCTCCACCTCAATGAAATGGGCCTGTCTGCAAAGCCTAGGACGACCTGTCTCGATGGCTTCACCCCATAGTCCCTGTGTGTGCCATGCCCAGGCGATGACTGGTGCTTCAGTCCAAAATACACAGGAATCGAACATAGGCATTGCTTTTGCGACAACCTCTTTGATGCTCATTTGTTTTTCCGGGGAGGCCTTTACATAAACAATGCTATCCTTTATATCTAGGTCCTGTGGCTGGGCATTTTCAAACTTGGTCGCTGCCAACTCCAACAGCATCCTTTTTGCCTTTTGGGCAGCTTTCCTGACCACATTGCCATTAGAAACCAAATTGCAAGAACCATCAGGTGACATCATGGCAAATCCAGAATCCAATTCGAATGGTTTTACGTTTACTTCTTCTAATCTGACTCCGAGCTCGTCTGCAACAATCTGGCAATATGTGGTCCATGGATTAACGCCGATATCAGCGTGCTGCGCTATAATGCTCACAGAGCCGTCATTTTCGATCATCACAGCAGCTGATCCCGTCCCTCTCACATCATCCCATTGATGGTCCCAGGTAAACGCCATGCCATGCATTTTCCCGTTCGGCAGCCGTCTTGTTCCAGGGGGATGCCATTTTTCATCCCAGCCTATGGCTTTCTTGCCAGCCTCAATACACTCCTTAAGGCTGTCTCTTTCAGGGAAACCGTGTTCTCTTTTGTATTTTGAGAGAAATGAGGTATCTTTTCCATCACATCCATCGTTTTTTAAGGCTACCTCAGTTGGGTCAAGGCCCAATTCAGCAGCCACGTGATCAAAGATCAATGTTAAGCAGAAACAATTGGGCAATTGCTCGCATCTGCACCACCAAGCTGGTCCTATGCTCACGTCGGCAACAATGGATTCACACAACAAGTTCGGGATCTTGGTATTGTCAATGAGATGTTCAACGCCAGGTGTACACATGTACACAGCAAAAATGTTCTTGATATGCACTGCTGTTATAGTGCCGTCATTTTTGGCTCCTACCTTGAAATGAGTAACCATCATATCGCCAGACTCGCCAAAGAAGGTCTCGCTTCGGTCATATACAAACTTGACAGGCTTGGCGGTCCTCTTTGCAAGTAACGAGGCAAGAATATTCATTCCATTTTCAGAGTTATTGGCGGGGTTACCCCTACCTCCGAAAGAACATCCCTGGTATGGCACATGCACCGTAATCTTGTTCATAGGAATACCCAACCACTCAGCCAAAAGCATTTTTTGGTGGTAAGGCTGCTGAGAGTGGACCCACATTTCCAAATTTTCTCCTCTCCACCTGACTACAACACTGGGCAATTCAGCACCTGCCCAAAGATGAGCTCGTCTTTTGGCCTTGAACTCAATGATCTTGTCAGCTTCTTGGAAGCCCTTTTCCACATCGCCTTTTTCAATCCTTGATCTAGGATCCTCGAGGATGTTGTTTTCGGCTCCAGGCCTCAACACTGGTGCCCCAGGGGTGATTGCTTCTTCTTGGTCCAGAATAAACGGTAGTTGCTCCCATTCTATGTCAATCAATTTGAGTGCTTCCACAGCTATTTCTTCGCTATCTGCGGCTACCGTTGCACCAATAGGTTGTCCTTCGTACCATGCTTCGTCGCCTAATACAGGATGTATTGGTTTCAATGCCCACCCCGCTAAATCAGGGCAAACCCATTCCGGGCCAAAGTAACTTCCATTTAGTTGCCTGCCTTTGATTTCTGGATCATCATATCTGATAATGGCCCTCACGCCAGGGAGAGCTTCAGCCTTTGTGGTATCCATCTTCTTGATTTTGGCCCGAGCATAAGGCGACTTAAGTACGCGGGCATAAAGCATTCCAGGAAACTGAATATCGCGTGTATAGACGGCTTTCCCACTAGCCTTTTCATAACCATCAATTCGCTTTATGCCCCGTTTGCCTATCTCCTTATAAGTAATAGAAGGAACATCCGCTCCTATTTTATACAATCCTTCTTCTTGTAGTTTTTTATAATCTCCGGGTACGTCCATTGCTATATTACCCTCCCTTCTTGAGATTCTCTGCTGCCTCCATCACCGCTTTAGGATGTTGCGGATAGGTCCCACACCGGCACAAATTTCCAGAAAGGGCTTCCCGGACCTGTTCTTCCGTAGGGTTAGGATCCTTATCAAGTAGAGCCTTTGCCGTTACAATGAAGCCTGGCGTACAGTAACCGCACTGCATGGCATGATGTTTTACATAGGCATCAATCAGGGGATGTTTGGACGCAGCTATCCCCTCAATGGTTTCAATACTACTGCCATCGCACTCTATGGCTAACGTCATGCAGGATAGCACGGGTCTTCCATTCATGATGACCGTGCACGAACCACATGCCCCCCGGTCGCAAAACATTTTGGTGCCGGTCAGTCCCAGTTTGTCATGGATGAGGTAATAAAGGGTCCACTGGGGCTCAACCATGAGTTCGTAAGGCTGTCCATTGATTGTCAACCTAATCATGCCTTGAGGTGAAGGGAGAGGATCTGACCGATGTTTACGTACTACATGCTTTTTTAACGATTCGCGATCGTGAAACACCTCTGAGCAGTAAGGACATAGATACTTAGATAAGACACTCTGCTCCTCTTTCACCTTTGAATACCTCCTTCGATACTCTTCCGCCTGATCGGGAATCCCTTATCTAGCAGGCAAAAGAATAAATTGTTATTTCGCAATACCCCGAAGGCTTCTCAATACTTCTGATTGCTTGATCCGAAGTTCATAATCATTTCTAAAATACTTCAGCGTATCCAAGACCGGAACAGGGGCTGTCTGCCCTAAGCCACAAAGGGAAGAAGCCATCATAGCCTGTGATAGGTCTTCCAGAGCCGTTATATCCTCTGGAAAAGCTTCGCCTCTAGATAACCTCTCAAATATTCCAACCATGGCCTCTGTTCCTTCTCGACAAGGCGCGCACTTGCCACAAGATTCCTCTGCCATAAAGGCTAGATCTTTGTGGACAATATCTATCACGTCTCTGCTTTCATCAAACACTGTCACAGCGCCAGAGCCTAACACTCCCTCATAAGAGAGAGGTCTTTCTATCTCAGACCTAGGTATGATGTGTCCCGATGCTCCTCCAATCTGAACCATTTTCACTTGGGCTGCTCCGGCCATGTCTAAGAGTTCTTTAAGCGGACTACCCATCACCAACTCATAAATTCCTGGTTTTTCTACATCGCCACTAATCGAAAATACCTTGGTTCCCTTGCTTTCTTCTGTGCCTATCGTATTGAACCAGTCTGCTCCTTTAAGAATGATCTGGGGAATATTCATCAAAGTTTCGACATTGTTGATGACGGTCGGTTTTCCCCATAAGCCCTTAGAAGGTGGAAATGGTGGGCGATACCGCGCTTCTCCTCTTCGCCCTTCGATGGAGTTCATGAGGGCTGATTCTTCACCGCATACATATGAACCTGCTCCTTCGCAGATCTGGATATCTAGATCCTCTAAAAAGCCACCCTCTTTGGCCTGCGTAATCGCGCGTTCTAATAAATCAATGAGAAAATGGTATTCAGCACGCAGATATATGAAGGCCTTGTCTGTTCCAATAGCATAACTTGCTATTGCTAAGCTCTCGATAAGAGTAAAGGGATCATGCTCCAATATGTATCTGTCTTTAAATGTTCCTGGTTCACCTTCGTCTGCATTACATATGACGAATTTCTCATCACCTTGAGATTTACGTGCCAGTTCCCACTTTAGGCCACAAGGAAAACCAGCTCCACCTCGTCCTCTTAGCCCAGAAGCCTTTACTTCCTCTATCACTTTTTGTGGCGTCATCTCATTTCGAGCCCTGGCCAGAGCTTTGAACCCGTCCTCATTCAGATAACTAGATAAGTCTTTCGGATCTATTGAATGACAATTTTTTAGTACGATCCGTTTCTCTGGCATTGATAATCCTCCATCAATTACTTAATCATATGATCTTAAAATCTCTTTGATCTTCCCAGGTGTTAAATGACCGTAAACGTCATTGTCTACCAACATGGCTGGAGCTTTATCGCAGGCCCCAATACAGTTTGTCAGCTCAAAAGAAAATCTGCCATCCTTTGTCTTTTCGCCCGGCATTATACCCAGTTCTTTTTCAATGGCTTCTATGATCATTGAGGCATTTTTCATATAACATGGCAGGCTCTTGCATATTCTGATTACGTGGCGACCCTGAGGGGCTGTTGACAAAAATGAATAGAAGGTTGCCACCCCATAAACTTCACTAAGACTCAAACCGAGACTTTGAGCAATACTGCCCATTGCGTCTCTTGATATATACCTTGATTTACTCTGTTCTTCTTTCAACATACTGAAGACCTGACTCCTCTTCCCATTTTCTGTCCTAATCTCAGCCTTCAGTTTGTCTTTCACATATTCTTTTTTCATGCCCTCGGCGTAACTCAGTGCAGTAGTTGGGCAATACTCCACACAGATCCCACAATCCTTACACACTTCTTTGGTCAAAGGCTCGTCAAAGTCTACTATCACTTTGGTACTGAAACCCCGATAGGCAAGGCTATAAATGTTTTGCTGTGCTATTTCACTACACGCTCTGATGCATCTTCCACATAGAATGCACTTAGACATATCGCGTTTGATATAGGGATTGGTATCCTCAAGTGGATAGAAGCGTGGGGAACGAATAGAAAATCTCGGGGGACCGACCTCTAAGCTAGAAGCGAGCTTATGAAGTTCGCACGCCTCAACTCCTTCGTCTGTTACACATGGTCCTGTATGGCCAGCCAAAAGTAATTCGATGATTATCTTTCTTGTTTCCAACACCCTGGCAGAGCGTGTATGAATGACCATTCCACTTTGGATTGGAGTGTGGCATGCTCCCACTAAATTTCGCATTCCCTCCACCTCGACTACGCAAATTCGGCAGGCTCCGACAGACGACAGTTCGGTGTGGTGGCAGAGGGTTGGAATGTCTATTCCTGCCTTCCTCGCAGCATCAAGAATAGTCATTCCTTCTTCACCTAGTATTTCTTTGCCATCTATTACGATTTTGAGTTCACCCATTTTAGCAATACCTCGTTATCTCCTAATTTCCACCAGATGGCGAACACACCTTCCACTGAAAAACGACCTTTGGGATCAAAATCTACCCAAAGAAAAAACGTCTCTCACTTACCAGGCCAGCCAACCTCCATCCACTGCCAAGATTGCTCCATGTAAAAAGTCCGAAGCTGGTGATGCTAGAAAAACAGCTGCTCCGGCGATGTCTTCAGGGTCTCCCCACCTACCAGCCGGTACTCTGCTTAATAAACTCTTAGAGCGTTCGGGATCTTTTTTTAAATCCTCTGTAAGTTCTGTATCAAAGTAGCCAGGGGCAATAGCATTCACGTTCACCCCTTTGCCTGCCCAGCTATTGGCCAGCGCTTTAGTTAGACCAGCAACCGCATGTTTAGCAGAGCTGTAAGCTGGAATATTGAGCCCGCCCTGGAAACTAAGAACAGAAGCAATATTTATTATTTTTCCCTTTCCTTTCTTTAACATTATCCGTCCTGCGGCCTGGGAAAGAATGAAAACTGCGCTAAGATCAATTTCTAACGTGGCATCCCAGTACTCCTCAGGGTATTCTTCGGCAGGAGCGCGGGGGCATATACCTGCATTGTTAACAAGGATATTCACATCTCCCATATTCTTTACAACGCTCGGTATTACTTTCTTAGTTTCCGTTCGTCTTGTTAGGTCAGCAGCGTGATGAATAAAACGTCGGCCTAGCTTTGTGATATATTCTTCAACTTCAGGACTTGGCTTTCTACTTACTACCGCAATATCTGCCCCGGCCTCGGCCAGAGCAATAGCAATAGCCTTACCGATCCCTTTTGTCCCGCCTGTTACCACAGCCACCTGGTTATCAAGTCTGAATTTTTCCAAGATCATTTTATTAAACCTATTTAGTGTTTTGCCTTTTCCTTTTTGCCGTTCTGGCGCTTTAACAAGCCAAACTTCTTAATATTTTCCTCTGCAAGCGCCTGTATTTCCTTTATGGCCCGATACCCTTGATCACTAGAAAAAAGATGCCTGAAACGCCTCTGTGTTTTTAGGTATTCTTCAACCGGAATCGCCTTGTTGATCTTACGCACGGAACTAATTTTTCCATCCTCCATCTCGAACAGCGGAATA
>Ga0164318_10004396_pt1 | contig 13548 bp, 13 predicted proteins | sample GuaBasSedimGuay9_FD_113734 | JGI IMG/M metagenome (GOLD analysis project Ga0164318, IMG submission 113734) | Subseafloor sediment microbial communities from Guaymas Basin, Gulf of California, Mexico - Guay9, Core 4571-4, 0-3 cm | ecosystem: Environmental > Aquatic > Marine > Hydrothermal vents...
AAGAAGCATTCAGGAAATATACTTCCATTGGTATTATAATGTATTTTTATGTTTTTTGCAAACCCTTTGGTAATTAAGTAATCAAGAAACTTAAACTGATGATGTACTAAGAAGGGTTCGCCGCCGAATATATCTAAATATCGTAAACTTGGTGCAACTTTTTCTAAATTTTGCCAGACGCTCTCATCCTCAAACCATCTACCCATCTTGTTTATCTGTTTAAGTCTCTTATACTCAAATGAATCTTTACTGTATTTGCTTAATTCCTCATGTGCAATACGAGAGCTATACTCTGAACTACACATAACACATTTAAAATTACATTTGTTACCTACATTTATATCCAATGAAACAATCTCAGCAGACTTATTCTCAATTATGTTCTTTATATTTAAGTTCCGATCACTTATTAATTCTGTTCTGTGGCGTTGTCTAGTAGAGGTTAAATCATTATTTTCATTGTCCCAACATATATGGCAATCCGTAGGTTTTATGCCTTTTAAGAATTGTCTCCTGATTTCAATTAATTGATCACTATAGTAAATTTCACGAACAGTATTCTTTGATATGTTAAGTTCTATGCTATTATTACTAATATGAGATCCAAAAACACAACATGGTTGAATGGTGCCTGTGGTACCAATAACCAGATTATTCCATGGTAACGGACAAAGTGTTTTTAATGTGTTAATATCCATTGCTAAATATACTTCTCTTATAATCTCCACTGCGAAAATGATCGTAATTAAATTCTATTGTTTCTCTTTCAATTTCGTAAAGATTGTGCCTATTAATTTCTGACAGATTCTGAAACTTAGATAACATAGTTAATAGCATTATTAGTCGAAAAACCGGATTAGGTTCATCATCAAATGCATAATCAAAAATTTTATCGTACTTTTTAAAACCAAGGTATTGATTAACATGTTTATGCCATAACTCAGGACCATAGGTTACAAATAACCCTTTAGTAATAACACTATATAGAAATTTTTCAGTTACAAATGGATAATGGCTGGTTGCTTGCGTTTCACTAACTACATGAACAAAAGAACTTAATAATATTGACTCTAAGTTTAATATATTGTCACTATGAACTAACTTCTTATAATTAAAATGATTTGTTTCATTATTAAAGTTAGATTCAGCGTTGAAAAAATAATTTATATACGCTTTGTTGCTGGTATAATACCGGAGATTACCAACAATAGTATCATTGCTATACTTAAATAGTTTACTACACGTATTCTTATCGTAATATCCAAAGTTCTGAAGTGCCGCAACAAGAAATTGTCGACTAACATGCTCACTACCATTGAAACTACATATAAAATTTTTAAATGTTCTTGATATTGTTAAATCTGGATTATTAAAAACATTAAAAAATCTACATATATTCTGACTTGTCTGTAATACAGGGTATATTTCTTTTAGTTCACTACTTATTACCGAGTCTTCCCATGTGATCGAATCGATATTATAATTAGTAGTTAAACTTGATAGTAATCTGTTGTTTAGATTACTATCAAATCCTCCTAAATGATCTATTACATTAACCGACGTTCCGTCTATCCTAAAATTAGCATTAATAACGTTATTATAGTCAGGAACATCTATTAAAATAGTCAATTATTTTTGACGGGAACGAATCATTGCTAAAATGTCTTTAGCTTTTTTATCACCAGCTGATTCATCTTCTTCAACTTCTTCAACTACTTTAGATGCTTCTTTCACTTGCTTTTCAGCTGTGGTTACATCTTCTTCAAGTGTAGTTTTTTCTGCTTTAGTTTCGGACTTTGGCTCTACTTTAGGCTTAGGTTTTGATTCTGCTGTATCGTCGGATTTAGCTTTGTCATCAATCTTACTAACACCATATGGTGTATAAAATTTACCCCACTTCTCAATATCGTAAGCTTCACCTTCAACACTTGCTTCAAACATTTCCATGATGATTTTAAGTGTTTCAGCATCTGGCTTCTTAGGTAAGAAGTCTGCTAATTCAAAAAGTCCATGCTCATCAATTGCATCCAACTCTTCTTGAGTTAATGCGGACTCTTTACGAGACCAACTTGAGTTTGAATAATCTGCATAACCACTGCCTTTCTGTGTTTTCTTAACACGGAAATCTAAACCAGCATCTTGATCAGTTGGTAAGTTTTCAATGTCAGGATCCATTAGGCTGTTTTTAATCAGTGTGAAGATTTGTGGTGAAATGATAAATCTACGGATTGGATTTTCTGGAACTTTGTAACCTTCTTTTCCTTCCATTGGATCTTCGCGAACGAAACCTTGGAACAAGTAAGAACGCTTTTTCCAATATTTACGTCCCATGTCTTCCATTGTTGGATCTTTAAACCATGTGCGAACTTCATCCAGAACTGCATCTTTATCGCCCCACATTTCCATGCAAGGAATTTGTACGATTACTTCTTTTGAATTTGGCTCAACACCATGTTCTGTATTTCCTTTCACACCCATAAATGGAAACTTAAATAAATTACGCTCAACCCAAAAATATGGATTGGAAGTATCTGCATCGTCTAAGAATCTTAGATTTGCAATTGTATCATCGTCGATGTTCCAATGTGCATAAACCGCTGATTCACCTTGTGTGAAATTACCTTTTGATTTTGTGTCTTGTGCCGCGAGACGGGCACGGATATCTGCTAAACTTGGCATGTTAATTCTCCTATTGTATACCTGGATTTTTTATACTTCTGTACTGAAGTTTGTCCTAAAACAACTACTCCTCGCGAGTGTTGCATATATGTATTTATCATCATACACACAATTCCTTATATTTTTAAGTGGAATGTTAAGTAATTCAATATTTAACACTGTTACTTTATTGTTACATTATAACATGGAATTGCATTTTGTCAATTGGTTTGGTTATTTTTGTAGTAGGTAGTTTGTACGCTTGATTAAAGATTCGAACTCGTCATATGTCGGCTGTTGAGTACTTTCAGTTACTGGGACTTGTTTAGTGGCTTCTTGTTTATCTTCTTCTACTTCTGTGTAATCTTTAAATGTACTCATACCGTTTCCTTTATTTGTTATTTTATCATCATCGTCGTGATTATCACACTGATGATTACTATCTAAGTCGTTATCTTCTGTTACTTTATTTGCTGGATCATAATGAATCTGATCTAAAATTTCTGGATTCTTTTGAGATAACCAGTTATAAACTAAACTTCTTGAATCAGCTTCTGGATCTGCTTCTGCCGCTTTTTCTATTTCTGCCATTAATTTCCGATCATCAATAATATCATATAATGCATTAGTAACATTTAAACCATTAATACCAAATGATTGTTCAGTTTGAAACCAATCATTTAACTCTTCAATTTCAATATTGTTACCTTCTTCTACAAGAGACTCGCTGCCATCAACTATGCTATCTGCCCATTGTTCGAATTCACTTACTTCGCTTTCTTCTCTCTTTGGGATAATTTCATCAAGCACTAAATCAGGCTGATTAGCTGATAGTCTTGCTAATAGCGGAATTGCATTATCAACCTTTTGATTAATTGCTTCACGAGTGAATAATTGTCTTATATTATTTACATCTTGTTCTGTTTCTGTTATATCGCTTGGGGTCCAACTTTCTTTATAAGTGTGGTATCCTCGTTTGCCTGCTATTTGTTTTAAACCTTTACGCATTGAATCATAGTGAGTACGACCAGTTTCAACTAATCCAACTGTAGCTTCATCTTCTGCGAACATTTTACTTCTGCGAACAAAGCCACTTAATGTACCTATGTCTTTTACCATTTCTGTTATGTGTTGACCAAACATATCGTATGGATTACCACCTTCCGTTACATGACGAGCCATTGCTCTTGCACCTGGCAATCTTGTGAATGGTAATTTAAATCTTTCACCCGATTCATTTTGAATAAACACCGAACTCACATTGCGATATCGTTTATCGCCTTCGCCAATTGGTTTACTATGTTTGATGATTATTTTTGCTTTGCCTTGCGGACTGTAACTTGTTTTGCTTGTGCCATAATAGCTTTCGAAGATTGATTGGAAACTTTCATTCATTGCCGCCATACTTTGCATACTATACTTCAAACGCTGAATGTTTTCTAACTTAAATCCCATTAGATTGCGCTTTGCAAACATACGCAACTGATACATTAAATCTGTCCATACTTTCTTTTCTTCTCTATCCATTGTCTTACCAACTGCATCGCCGAAGAATACTTCCATATCTTCTTCTGAGTTCAATAAAACAACTACTGTGCCGAAATTCTTTTCAGCTACTTCGAAATCGAAACTAAACATCACAACCTCATCCATATCAGTTGCTTCTTTGCCGGCACTGTCTAAGGTTTTAACAGTATAATCTTTTGAGGATAGTAAATCGTATAATTTTTGTGAGGTATTTTGCATACAGTTATTTACCTTAGAACATAGCAACGAATGGCATCGGGGCAATTTCTTCGTCAGTGTAATCATGTATCTGTGAGGTTAACTCTTTATGATAATCTTGCAACATCGTTAACATACGGATAGTTAAAATAGTAGCCATAACTAAATCGTCAGTTTCTCCAGGCTTTGCCTCATAACTATGCCCTAAGGCGACGAAATTTTTTAGTTCCGAAATGAGTGATTTACTATTGATTTGCATTCGTTTACTTTCAATTAAATTCTTAAGTTTAGCACAGGCGGCAAGTTTTGTTTTATTTGTTGTATTAAATCCTTTCCTATAGCGTCTTGTCATTCCTGTTAGCTTGGGTTGACTTAACATTATCCCTGGGATATTATGTTCTCCATAATTATCTAAACTAACTAATGCCGCTTCGCCTAACGTATTGTTCTCTACGCTATAATAAACTGCATTTGTATCATCTACTTTGTCTGCAATATATTTTACTATATCTGCAAGTATTCTTATCTGCATTTGTACCGGAGTTCTATTGTGCTTCCATTCTGCTATTTGTGTTGTTGTGTTTGCTTCGAATACTTGTATTGCTGAGGGGTCACCACCTGTGCCAAGACTGGGGTCAAGTGCTACGGTATAAAACATACCGGGCTTTGGATCACTGAACCAGCGTACTTGTCCAACTTTTCTAGTAGGTTCAATACCCTCCATATCAATTAGTGTAGTAGGGGATATTAGTGTTTCATCATTGATAATGAACTCGTTTAAATGTTCACGTCTAAAACGCTCTTCACCAATACGTCCTAACTCATCGTCTGCCCATTTTTGGTCACGGTCTGGATGGCGTTTCCAATCACATTGATATGCTTTAAATCCGTTTACACCTAACTCTGTTTCGTTACCGTATTCATCTTCTGTTTTGTTAGCACCTTTCCATAGTAAAGCAAATTGATCCTCATCTGAGTTAGGAGTGCTTGTTATAATTGCGGCACCACCTGTACTTAATGTAGGTGAAATGGAAGTCCAGAACTCTTTAGCAATAGTAGGACGTACGAATGCAAATTCGTCTAAGTACAATAATGTAATAGACATACCACGACCGGTGTTTTCAGTTGTTGCTTGTGCTACGATACGAGAACCATTATCGAATTCTATACTTCCTTTGTTGTAACTTGTTACACCTGCACGTATGTGATCTGGACATAATTCATATGCATAACGTATTCTTTGCATAATTTCTTGTACACCACTGTACTTGTGAGCGGCGATTAGAATTGTACTGTCCGGGCGGAACATTGCATACCATAATAAATATCCACACGCTGTGGTTGTCTTACCTGTTTGTCTACTTAATAAGTTAATACTGAATCTATAATTTGCATAGGTATTAATTAGTTCTTTCTGAAAATCAAATGGCTTGTACTGCATCTGTCCTTGAATGGGATGCTGTATCATAAAGAAATTGCTCATAAAATACATCGCACCACCTATAGGATCCATGCATCGTGCTATATCTAATATATGTTGATCTTCGAATTTTGTTTTACTATGGGCTTTTTTTATTAAGACACCATCCAATGATCTACTCATTTATTCTCTCTGCAATCTCAGGCCATAACTTATCAAACTGACCAATTTTGTCTGGGTGATACTTTAATTCCATATCTTTGGTAAATTGTTTTAATTCCGATGATAAGTCATTATATTCAGCTGTTTCTAAACTCTCAGATAGATCCGAAAACAGTGTAATTTCATATTCTGTTAAGTCCGGGCGACTTAATACGGTAGTCAATTCATCTAATGCTATATCTTTTAATTTAGGTTGATTAAGCATATTCAAACAATCCGGGTAAGTTAATATCTGCCAATTGGCTTCTAAATTATTATCTTTATACCAACTAACGAACTCATTTAATCGTGTAGCATTATATAAACTGTACACTGACATTATTGATATATCTCCATTCTTGCCTAATAACTCATTAAGATTTGTACGCATTGTTTCCCACTTACCACCATACCTTACATATTCAAATTGTTCACCGATGTTATCAAAACTAACTGTCCATATTACGTTACCTCTCTTTACTAATTTATTATATACCTTATTAGTATTTACATCTATACTTAAATTTGTCATTGTCATTATTTTAACGGTGTCTGGTAGTATATTAAGTAACGCATCATTAGGTGGGAGTAATAGTGGCTCCCCACCAATTAATGCTACTGTATCTATTGAGCCTGTGTGTGTACTTATAAAATCTAATACATTATCTAAGTATTTGCCAGAAGGGGTTGGCAATTCTGTAACATTGAGCATTTTTGCCCATTTCGAACTTGCAGTCGGTCCGCAATAAGTACAACTCATATTACAAGTTATGTTCCATCGTAAATCTAATAGAGTAGGGGCATAATAATCATTACTTACTGTAGTACAATCAAAATCCCCAGCTATGTTGTTATGCCAATTGCGCTCGGAGAGATCTGCTATTTCTTCAGTCTTTATGCATCCACTACAATATGTCTCATGCAATTTACCTTGCTTAATTGTATCTCTTAATTTTTTTAATTCTTCGCATTGCATGACTTCATTAATGTCATCAGTTTGCAAATTTCCAAAATCACTTTGTCCGTAACAACATACTCGTATATCACTTTGTGGACTTATATGTAATGACTTCCAAGGAGCCGCACAATATCTTTTATTTTCCATAACTTTACTTATTTAGAATTTATTTTAGTCATTAAAAAACCAGCCGAAGGCTGGTTTAGTAACACTAACGGTCCTAAGCGTTAATATCCTTTGAAACTTACGTGTGGGGAAACAGTATTGACTCCCTCGGGCTCTTTGCTCTCTTGAGGAACAAGCTCTTTGAATGGGATACCCATTTTCTTAAATGCTTGCTTTACCATTTCACGCTCTTCTTCGCAATATGTTACGATAAAGGGACGGCCGGTTACTATGCTATAGGGATCTATATCAGTAGAATCTTCTGGCATTCCTGCTACCATCATTCCTGCTCTATATAAATCTATGCCTGGGTCTGTGGTGAAGGCAATACCTGGTAACGTACTTGTCTGTGCGTCAAGTAACCTACCTCTGGTTGCTTCGTTTAAGAATTCGTTAGCTCGCATTACTTATATCGTTAATAACTTTATAAAGATTTAAAAACCCTTCTTTACTATTAGCATCTGTTATTTTTTCTGCCGCTTCTTCTAAGTTTGCTGACATAATATTATCACCTGGATACTCTTTTCTCCAATGCTTCTTACGTCCGTTTATACCACCACTCATGCCATTTACTTGTGCATCTACTGTGGCTTCTACTTCGTCTGGCTCGTTGCTGTAATCTTCTTCAACATCATCAGTCATCTTACGAGAATCGCCGTACTTCTTGAAGTCACGTTCGCCTCTGCGTCTTAGCTCACGGTTAATTAGCTTTTGTTGTAAATCATGCGGGCTATGGCCTAACTCTTTAGTCTCACCACCCTTCATATTATCGTGCATATCGTCTAAATTATGCAATGAATCGGTATCGTATTCGTTGTGCTTTTGTTGCATGTCCTTAGGATCAGCATAATCCATATCCCAACCTTGCAAACCACGCTTCAACCACTTGCCGGCTTTTTTAGCACCCTTTTGAATATCATCGCTAATGCCTTCTTCTATGTCAGTATCTTCGTCATTGCCATTTTTTGGAACATAAGCGGCATTCTGCTTCTCACCTTGAAATTCACCTGTACCCGATTTATCCTTTGATATTCCTTTTGATCCTTTTGATTTAAACGGTGGCATGCTCCATGGTTTACGCAAGCGATCCATTTTACTCTTCGCTTCATCGTCTTCATCTTCGCGAATGCTTTCCATTTCTTCAGCACCGCTAATAGGAGGTTGCTCAGCTGTGTCAATCATTGACATCATATCTTGCATTCCCATGCCTTGGCCCATTTCTGGTTCCATGCTAGGATCAACGTTTACAGGAATTTCTGCGTCTTGTGGTAACTCTGTACCGTCGCCACCTTCCATACCTGCTAAGTGCATTATGTCAGATAACATTTCTGTGTGTTCGCCTGTGCCTGTAATAGTTATTGTATCGTTTTCTGGTTGGTCTGAATTGTTTGTTCGTACTACAGTAACATCTTCCATTACCTTGTTAAACTGTTTTTCAAAGTTCTCGTAAATAGATGAATTCTGTAAATCAGCTTCTTCAATATCGTTTAAGTGTATGCTAATTGTTTTACCGTTACGTTCTGCTGTACCAAATGCACCACTTGGGCTCTTCTCAATAAATGTGCCTTCGCCACCACCAATGTCATCACTGAACATAATAGGTGTTCCTGGACGTAAACGCTTGCCGTGTGTTTTAAGATCGAATGTTTCATAATCTGGAGCATCAAAGTCGTCGTCACCGCCAAAGAACTCATCCTCTCGAGAGTCGGTTGTGCCACCGAGTACTTCAAATTCATTATCATTGTATTCATCATCTTCGGCTTCGAAGTTAAAGTCCATACCGATGTCGTCATCACCTAACTCATCACCCCAACCCCCGCTATCGTAATCGGAACTGTAATTTGGATCACTGAACAAGTTATCATCTACTACTGCGTCTGCTGGTTCGAAGTCATCTTCTTCGGCTTCGAAGTTAAAGTCCATACCGATGTCATCGTCATCTATATTAAAATTAGATGCACTATCGATATCAAACTCATTATCAGTATACATAGTATCAGCCATCTCCCCACTATTATCAAACTCAGGGTCGGTTTCATAATCATCTCCATAACCTTCTGTTACACCAACTTGGTTCCCATCATCGTCATGCATCTCATCCCATGTCTTTTCATCGTACATAGTTTTATTGCCTGCGCCATCATCTACTTCAATCTGGTTACCAATTTTTTTAACTTTAGTTGGCATATCTTCATCGAGCTCATCAAATGTCTCTAATAATTTGTAAAATGGATTGCTCATTATTTTAATAAATCCTCTGTGTTAGGGCGAGTTACTGGGGTAAACGGGCTTTTCTCTCCACCTGCTTTTGCGTCTGTGTTAAACTTCGCTGGTTGTGTTTTCTCACCTGCAATTTCAAATTTTGTATTTGCCGCATTTTTTACAATGTCTTTAAAACTGCCACTGTATTTTTCACTTAGCTCAACTTGCTCTTTTGAGTCTGCTGGATATTCTGGAGTTTCGAGTAAGGTTGGTTCTTCTTGTCTTTCTGCTTCAGCTTGCATACTGTCATCCCAATCTTCTGAGATTACGATAATCTTTGCTAAATCAATTCCTGCTAAACGTGCTTCTTCTCTAATAGCATCAACACCCGCTGGGTAATTTAATGTTACTTCAAAAATGTTTACTGTTTCGTTTTTAAGTCCTGGGAAGCCAATTACTTGCTCTGATATAGGGGTTTGTTTAGGGGTTGTTGAACTCTCTAAATCAAACTTTCCTAAAAATTCTTTAAATTTTGTTAGTGTCTCGGTAGTAAGTTCGCCTGCAACTTTTACAGGGTAGGTAAAATCTTTGCTCGTCTCTGCTACATATTCATATAATGATTTCATTGTGTTAATAATCCTGAGTTAAGTGTATTTATGATTCTTGTTCTTTCTGTCGCTTTAGGAGCTCGTCTAATAACTCGTTACGATCCATTACCGTACCATTAGCTTCTTCAACCTGTTCTGGATTATTTTTAAGTTTGTCGGCGTCTAACTTTGCTTTTTTTAATTGTAAATCAATCATCTTTAGCTTCTTGTTCATTTTAGCTGTTTTGGCTGTAATTGCATGGCCTAAGAATTGTTGTGCTACGCTTAGAATATCACCTGCACTGCGACTGTCTACTTGCATCCCTAAATCTACTAAGTCTTGATAACTGCCTTTAGCTAAGTCCGATAACTCATCCATATCATTATCATCAGCTTCAAGGCTTTTAACTTGTGGAAGGGCGTTGTTTATTTTATCTAAATTATTAGCGGCTTCTAGTGTAATCTCATCTGGGGTATGTCCGGGTGGTGGTTCGGCTAAGTCTGTAAATGTCATTGATTCATCAGTATCTGGGAGGTTAAATAATTCTTGAAGGTTTTTATTATCTTGCATAGTAGGTATTTATGCTGTTATTTGCGGTAGAGTTCTTTCTCAGTAACAACCCTGAACTTTATACCAGTTCGTTTACAATATGATGTTGCTGCCGCCCATTTGGCATGATTGACTGCTACTGTTGCTCGTTGTCTTTGATTCATCTTACCTTCAATCACCGATTGCTTATAAGGTTTTATTTCAACAAGCTCCGTGTATATCTTACCAGTCTTATCTTTATAACGTACTAAAAAGTCCGGAACATACGAAGTTTTTTTATGTGTAAATGGATGGATATATGGTATACGAATTCCTTCACTTGCCCATTCAAGTACCGCAGGATTAGAATCGCAAAATCTTGCGAAGGTGAATTCCCATGAGCTACGCATTTGTATCGAGCCCTTGCCTACATATTTTTCTGGATGTTTTGGTTTGAAGATGCCTTGCTTATACTTAGGCATTATATCAATACACTTCTACCAGCGTAGTAGTTTGGCTTAATTATATTATGAATACCTAATAATGTAGTATTTGAACGTATGCCATTTAAATAATAAGCCAATGACATATTTAATTCAATTCCAGTTTGACCTTCCATTGTTTTAATAATATCCAATGGATTGACACCCGACTGACTACCAACTTGATAAATTTCTTGTGTGAATTTTTCTGCGGCAATTGGGTCTTTAAATGCAGAATTAAAAAATCCTAATATATAATCCCATTCATTGCCATTAACATCGGCGGCTTTGGTATTAAAGTCAGTAACTACATTTAAATTTTTGCTGTCTGTGGAAATACCGTCGTTAATTGTATTTGTTTGATTTATCATCCGTTAGTACCTCCGTTAATTGGTGTTGGTCTTACCCTACCTGCAGGAGGTGTGGATACTGTTCCAGTTCCATTATTACTCGGAAATAAATCACCAACCTGTCTACCTAGATTGTTAACTACACCCGGCAACTGATTTCTAGCCTCAGTTAATACATCGTCACGCACAATATCTTTAAAACTCATATCAGCATTTTCAAATGTTCTATATTGAGTGCCTACTGTTTTAATGGCACCTAGTATGTTACCATTAGCTAAATCATCTAATGCACTTAATCCCGAATCTACTAATCCAGCTTGACCAAGTACACTTGCTGTGGATCCTGGTTTTCCAAGTGGACTTGGGGAAGTATCATATCGTTGAGGTTCTGCAAATCCCGGAATACCATCGGATACTTTACCTTTACTATATTTAACAGCTTCATATTTAACAGACATAGAATGTTCCATAATACCATCTGCTTGTGCATAATCGTAAGTATCATGTCGCCACTCTGTTATTACAGGATTAACTAAAGTATATAGTATATAGTTTCCTCTACTCATACCGTAGATTTTAATATTTTTAAAAAATGGTGGTTTAACACTACCAGATGCACTTTTAGTTGACATACCCCAGGCTGGGTGAGTCCATTCAGGCTTATAAATGTCCCGCCCGTTATACGCCATACCGTTACCTTGCGGACCGCCATTATTAACAGGAGAATCATAAGCATAGTCACTGTCAGCGAAATAATAGCTATAATAATTGTACCATAACGATCGAACAGTATCACTTGAATCATCGTGTAGTTTTATATCAACAGGACGGTATTCAATTTTATTGTGAACATTACGCTTTCTATTGTATTGGATGTATTCTTTTGTATCAATTGAATATGATGGTAATTGCACAGATTTTACTAATGCGCCTACTAATCCGGAATCAGACGACGGATAGGGTACATTCAATGTAAAAAATACATGAAATAGAAATTTCTGATTAGGTGCTAACGCATAAGCATCAGACCTAAATAATTTCTTGGCATGTGTGAAATCTTTAAGATAATCTGTGCCAAAAACACCATCGCCGACATCTCCAAAGAAATCATCACCAAGTAATGAATCAAAAAATCCCATTATCCTCTAGAACCGGTTCCTGTTCCAGTAACTAGATCACCAATTGTACGTCCAACGTCTGTACCAACTCCAGAACCCAATGGTGTTTGTAGTGCATTATCATATTTGATAGTTAATGCAATAATAACCGGCTCGGACGTTGCATAGTTAACTGCTCCGTAATCTACAGTTTGTAAATAACAACCATATAGTTCCCAAGTCTCGAGTACAGTAGGCTCATGTGCTCCGTTACCACCGTCTAGCATTTCTAAACGTGTGATGAATTTGTAATCGATTCCTGATGCGGCTGATGATTGTTCCATGAAATCTAATTGTTTCTGTAATTGCTCACCGACTAATTTAGCAACTGAACCGGATGCATCGTCACGAATGTTACAGGTAACATCTGCCCATTCGTGTTTACCAGCTAAGTGAATAAGTGAGTTGTATACATGAATTGGGATATCTGTAAATGAAACACTCGGACGCTTAAAATCTACTACTTGTTTTGTTAATTCAGTACGTGGAGTCGAAACACCTAAGTTTTCAAATACAACACGAAAACGATATTGCAACTTAGGCATTAATAAGCCTTGCCCTGTTGCTGATTGGTCACTTGCTAATGGAACTGACATTTTTGTTAATGATGAAACTGACATTTATTTGTCTCCTATTTGTGTATTATTTATCATATTTACAGGGTGAAAAATCGCCCATTAAAAAAGCGACCGAAGCCGCTTTTTTAGTTCTCCTAAGGTAACCAATTAACCGCCGGATATTTCGCCTGTGTTTTTAATACGGACCGGAATATAAATAAACTCAATTGATTTAACAGGTTCTACTGCTATATCAACCCAAAGTTCATTTCTATCTATTCTGAATGGTGTATTATTAGACTTATCACATACTACTGAATAATCATACAAGCCTCGTTTCGAAACTAAATCATTCATTAATGATTCGATAACGTTCTTAATCTCATTACGTGTAATCTCATCATTTGGTTCAAACAAGAATGGTTTAGCAAGGACTTCTAATTGCTTACGAATATAATTAACTAAGCGAGCTACGTTAACTCTATCTAAAGCACTACCTGGCTGTGTTGTTTTATTACCATAGTTAGTAATACCACTTCCTGGTAAGAATGTAATCG
>Ga0164318_10004397_pt1 | contig 13545 bp, 13 predicted proteins | sample GuaBasSedimGuay9_FD_113734 | JGI IMG/M metagenome (GOLD analysis project Ga0164318, IMG submission 113734) | Subseafloor sediment microbial communities from Guaymas Basin, Gulf of California, Mexico - Guay9, Core 4571-4, 0-3 cm | ecosystem: Environmental > Aquatic > Marine > Hydrothermal vents...
ACCCTTGGCGTAGACGTCCGGCCTGTACACCAAGTCGTTGGAGGCGTTCTCGCCCAGCGGACGCAAAAATATGACGGACACCCCCTGGACGCTGACATACGCTCACGATAAGGAGGCGTATGTCAAATGTCCATTTCCCTCATCCTTCTCTGCCCGTGGGCACAACAGACCCCGGGGGCTCCTGTTACTGACCCCGGCACTACTCACAACTTACTCATTCCCATAACGAGGCTTCCCCTGCTCACCGTCCAGTTTTCCCCATCTCACCGGAGGTGGCCCGATGGTTGAGCAGGCTGGAATCGACAGCCGTCGCCGCGGTTTCTTTTGGGGACCCAACGAGTGGATCAAGCAGTGGGTGCCCCTCATCGGCCTCGACGGCGTTGGGCTTCTGAACTCCTATGACGTCTGGTGTGACCGCCACGAGAAGTCCGATACCAGGGGTTTTGCCTTCCCCACTCGCCTCCAAGAGGCGACCTTCTACGGGATTTCCAAGAAGGACCTGGTCGTTCTGACCTCCATCCTCGAGGCGACCGGCTGGCTACGCATCATACGCAAGAAGCGCATCCTCGGCCATGGCCGGGGCGGTGGTGGCGTCACCTATACGTACAAGAATTTCTACGAGATCCTCGACCGCGACCGGACCCTGACCCTGGACGATGTGCTTGCTGTGGTCAGGCTCGCCGACAAGGATTCCCGCGTTTTCAAGCGCATCAGGCACATCTTCAAGCCCGAATTCGCCCCTATTGACGACAAGGACAACCCCTGGCTTACGCTCCTGCCTCAACTCCGTCAGCACCCTCTGTGGCAGAAACTGGCAGCACGAGAGCGGGAATACTCGGCGAAGATCCGCAATCGCTTCGAAAAAGCCGACCGGTCACTGACCAACCGAGGGGCTTCGTCAGTTACCGTCGGTTCAGACATCCCATCCAACCGACGGTCACTCCCAGTTACCACCGGTTCCAATGGGTCTTCTAACCAACGGTCTTTACCAGTTACCACCGGTAAACCGACGGTACCGACGGTTACTGCCAGTGACCGAAAGCATGATGATGTTGATGACGATGATGGAGTTGAGGATGAAGATGTCATCCGCTACTTCGCTTCGCTGGTCGGTCACGCTACCTATGAGCCCTCCGAACGCGACCTCTCAGTACTCGAAGCGCTCTACGCTGACGGCTACTCGACCGCCGAGATCATCGCCGGCGTCGAGCGCGCCGTCACAGCCGCTCTGACGCGCAACACCATCCCTCGCCGGTTCACTTACTGTACCCCCGCTATCCGGGACGTCCCTCCCAAACATCCCCCCAGTGATGAATCTCCCGCTAGGCCGGTTCCTGCCACGGAGCGGGTCGTCACACCTGCGGTTGCCGAACCGCCGGCCACATCCCTCCTCACACCGACTGGACAACCGGTTCTTGCCGTAGAACAGGCTGCCACGCCTGCGGTTGCCGAACCGCCGGTCGCCCGCTCCAGGCCCTCGGCTGCCGCGCTGAACCCCCTCCACGAGATCGCTCAATCGCTTCAGCAATCGGCCTGGGAACGGGGTTTGGACCTGGACCAGCCCACCGTGCGCGACCTCGCCCGCCTGGCCGTGGACTTCGAAGCCGCTGCCACGCGGCAGGGAAGCTCCGGCCTGGTCTGGACGTTGGAAGCGCTACGCCGGGTGGACAGCCAAGTCGAAAGCCCCGCTCGCTATGTGCGCGCCATCCTCGAAAACTGGAAACAGCACGGCTGCGATGCACCGTGCGCAGTTTCCTCGCCTTGCCCAGAATTGCCACAGCCGGAGCAGGAAAGCCCTAATCCTCTTCCAGTGCAGCCAACCACCTGCCTGGAGCTGTCGGAGGCGATAGCGGGTCTCTGGAAGGAGGCCCTGGGTCATCTCCAATTGGAGATGACCCAAGCCACCTTCAACACCTGGCTGCGGAACACCCGCCTGCTCGAACTCCGCCGGGGCGACGAGGGAACCGTGTGGATCGTTGAGGCCCCCAGTCGGTATGCCCAGGAGTGGCTACAGTACCGGCTTCTTCCCACCATTCAGCGCACTCTTGCCCGCCTGATCCCTGGCACGGTGCAAGTGCAGTTTGTCATACCCGACGAACGGAGGTGAACAATGTCCCTTTCCCAAAACGAACTGCTCACCGTGAGCGATGTCGCCGACCTATGCAAAGTCTCACCGCGGACTGTGTTCCGTTGGCTCTCCGAAGGATGGCTGCCAGCCATCCGCATCGGAAACGTCACCCGTGTTCGCCGGAAGGATCTGGACGCCTTCTTCCAGGACCATCTCACCGTCAAGACCAAGGACCGTCCTGCCCGCCGGGAGGAAGCCCGATGATCGTGCCAGGCGTCGCTTCCCCACTACGACCCGTTATCGCTGCTTTCTACGAGACCGCTCATCGGATGGAGCCCGGCTGGAAGCCGGAGGATTGCGCCCGCGTGCTCCGTCACCTGCTGACCTCCGGCGGCCTTCAGGTGGAAGCAACGCTGTCACCCCACCTGGACCTGGTCATAGATGGGAGGATCGGAGTGGCTATCTTCCCCTCCGCCGCTCATCTGACCGAGACCACACGTCGCCGCATCCGCCGGGCGCTGGCTGCCGACGGCGCGCTCGAGGTAGTGCTCATTATGGCCTTTGTGCCCCGACCCCGGCTGGTACGAGTGGATGCTCCACTTCACCGGGTGGGAGGTGGATGAGGGATTCAGCGGAGAAAGCACAAGCGACGCCCTCTTCTCCGACGTCGCTTGCTGATCAGGGAGGATACAATGACTGGCATATCTTTCCGACCCCGATGCGGCCCCTGCCTCCTCAATGAGAAATCTTCACTCCCCCGTCTGGCCCACTTCGAGTGTCCCTTCCCTTCAGGGGGTTTGCTCTTTAGGTACCAAGCGGATCTCTACTCGCGCGCCCAATGCCTCCGCCACTCGCTGCAGGAAGCCCAGGTTGGGCTTGTATGCTGCCCGCTCCAGACGGGAGATGCTCGCCTGCTGGGTCCCTACTCGCTCTGCCAACTCCTCCTGCGTCAGCCCCTTTGCCAACCGCAGCCGCAACACCTCCCGGGCCGCCTGGAACTCCGGTTCCATCTCCCGCATGGCAGCCACGAACTCCGGATCCCTCATCCGCTCGTCCCAGAACTCCTTCATCGGTCGGTACGGAGCCATCTTCTCGCTTCCACTCATCTCCTATTCCTCCTCAATACGAGCCAGTACCTCAGCCAGGCGCTGCTCGGCAACGGCCAATTCCCTGCGCGGTGTCTTGCGGGTCTTCTTCTGAAAGGCATGCAGCAGCACGAACCGTCTCCTTGTGTGGGCGAAGTAGAAGATGCGGTAGGCACGCCGTCCACTCGGTACCCGCAGTTCCCACAATTGCCCGCGCACGGGACGGGCGTAGGGCATCCCCAATTTGAGCCCGAACTCCCGCAACAAGTCCAGCGTCCAGTACACCCGAGCCTGGTCCTTCGGCGGCAGATTGGCGATGAAGTCGTTGACCGGCTGGCGTCCTCGTTCGTCTTGATAGGAAACGATCTCCCAGGTCATCGGATACGCCAGTCTGAGTATAACACAAACATCATATCGCGTCAAGTGCGTGAGCACCGAAGGGTGAGGAGTGCAATGAGCAAGTCGTTGACTTCAAGGTACTACGTCTTCCGCAACGGCAGCCGACCGACGGCCGCTGAGAACCCGAAGGTGCGGGACCGCCTCTTAGTCGCCTTGGTCGCCTTCTATCATCACACGGGGGACATCCCTGAGGCTGTCGTAGTCCACCGCTCCCGGACCTGCGACCTGGTCCCGGAGGTGAAGGAGGCCCTCAGAGGCCTGACCGCTGCTGACTTCCAGGCCGCCCTGGCCCAATGCAAGCCGGCGGGCGGTAGACCACTGCCCATATTGGACGACGCTCGGGCGAGGGTGCTAGCGACCCGGGTGGCCAAACTGCCGGTCCAGGGTACCGGAGGCTGCCTTGCGACGGAGGTATGGCTGGCCACGGAGGAGGAAACCTGATGACGCTCTCATCAAAACCGCATCACAGCACCGCGAAGCACACCCGCGGCGGTATCGCCGCAGCCCTGGTGACTGCCCTGTTGTTCGTCATCCTGGTCGCAATCCCAAGCATAGCGTCTCACTCTGAGGCAGTGCGGCCCTCGCAGGAGAGGGCCTCTCTGCGAGACGTCCTCTCCGCCCCCGGGTGCTTCATTCCGGCGGCGGCGGTGACGTTCTTGGCCCTGACGGTCAGCCTGATCGGCCTGTACTACGCCAAACAGCGGCTCGACGCCCAGGTCCGCATCTGGCGTGCCCGGGCGGCGGAGGCAGAAACGGACGTGGAGCATCTCCGGGTCCGCCTGAATGACCTCACTCCCGGCCCCGACGGACAGGAAGTTGCCCGCATCCTGCAAACCCCTGACGGCCGCCTGGTCTTGGTCAATGCCCGTATCGCTGCCAGTCCCATCACCCTCCTCGATCCGGAGGCTGCTGCCCGGCCCGACCAGACCCCCGATCCATTGCAACTGGCCGCCATCCTGGGCAACGCACTGCGGGGAGTGACCTGGGGCAGTGGCCCGGGTGGCGGACGCCGTCCGCAAGGGAGCGGCGGCCCCAGCCCCCTCGACGGCCTGGCGCTCCTGGCATTGACCGGGATGCGGCTGGGGTTCCTCGACCAAAGCCGTGTGCCCGATCGTGTGCGGGTGCTGGACGACGAAGAGGTAGAACTGCTGGAAGAAGGCCGGAAGGAGGAGTAGGAGGATGTCTGCACGGCCCGACCCACGGACGCGGCTCTATCGCAAGGTGCAGGCCCACACGGAGCGCGTGGACGGTCGGGAGGTCCCTGTGCTGGTCCGGGGCACCCCGCTGTGGCATCTGGTCATCTCCCTCGGTGAGCAGGTACTGGTCGCCCTGGATGACCTGGGCTTCGTCCGCACCGGCCCTGACGGCCGGCCGGTGGGCTTCCGGATCAAAGAACTCGCGGTGAGCCGAGACGGGCGCTACGTGGTCATCCATCTTGACGTGACCTCGGTGCGGCTCTACCAGCCCGCCGCGCCGACCCGTGCCCAGCGCGGCCGGCCGGTGCCTTACCTCCACCTCGTCAACGACCGGGTGGTGGAGCAGGTACGGGTGCGGGTCTGCGACCTCCTAGGCGGGCGGGTCCAGGTCTGGGCGGACAACCACTTCTACGTCCGCTACGTCGTAGACCTGGAGGGGATCGAAGGGCCGGACCATTTCCCGTCCGGCAATCTGGTGGACTACATTGACGACGCTTCCGGCGCGCTGACCATCCCGCTGGGCCTACCGCGAAACGGCCTGCTGCGGTGGTACGACCTGCACCAGGGCCTGCACGGGATCCTCACCGGCCGGACTGGGGGCGGGAAGTCCACCTGGATGGACGGGGCTATCTGCACCCTGGTCCGCCACACCCCACCCGACCGGCTGCAGCTAGCCTTCCTGGATGGACAAGGGCTGAACTTCAGCCCGTACCAGGCTCTCACCGAATATCACTTCACCGATGCCGAGGGCCGCCTGCCGGTCGTCTGGCGGCAGGGGGATGTCGTGGCCGCCGTGGTGCGGCTGAACCGGGAGCATCAACGCCGGGTGGCCATCATCGGCCAGACCCCCTGGTCGAGCATCGAGGAGTACAACGAACACGTCGCCGAAGAGGAGCGGCTGCCCTATATCGCCGTCTTCACCGACGAGTTGGCCATCCTGCGGGATGGGATGACCAAGGAGCAAATGTGCACTTTCGATGCTGCGATCAACAGCCTGCTCGTCGGCGGCCGGAAGGTCGGCTTCCGGGTATTCCTCTGCACGCAGTACCTGAAGGGGTCAGTGATCCGCCCTGAGACTGCCGCGCAGGCGGCGTTGGTGTTGGCCTTCTGGAATTCCCCGCAGGGAAGCAAGAACTCCATCGGCGACACGGCGGCTGCACATCTCCCGGGCCGGGGCCGTTTCATTGCGGACGGCCTCCCCGGCGGCCGACAGATCCTCCAGGCCCTGTTCGTGGACCGGGAGACGGTCTTGCGGCTCCTGGACTTCCGCCACCGGCGGCCTACATTCCCAGTGGACAGCATTGTGCTGGATGTCATTGCCTTCTCCCTAGAACGGTTGGAGGGCCGGCTGTCGTATGACGGCCTAGCGGAGGCGTTCGGTCACCTGATGAGCAAGCGCCAGATCGGTCGCCTGCTTGCGGCCCTGGAGCGAGTAGGGCTGGCGCTGCCGGCGAACCCGCACACATTCCCGCCCATCCCACGCCGGTTGCGGGTGCGGAGCATTGAGGAGGCCGTCGGGGTGCTGCAGTTCCATCCGGAAATCTGCTTCCGGGAAGGTGAGGACGGGTTGGTCTTCGGCCCTCCAGGCGGGGGGAAGGGAGGAAGCGGGGGGAAGCGGGGGGAAGGGCTCTCCTAGCGTAGGGGAGGCGGGGGAAAGGAGAGCCTGGCCCCTGACCACGAGGAGGAGGTGGTGGAGTTGTGAGCGTGAACCATATCACGATCAAGGGATACTACCTCGGCGACCTGGTCGAGGTAGAGGCCTACGAGGACGCGCTGTCGGGCATCAAGGTACACGGCTTCCTGGTTCGTGCACAGGACCTGTTGCGGTGGCTGCGGTGGTGGGAGCCGTGTTTCGTCTACCGGCAAGGCCGGGTCTACCGACGCGGTCTCTCTGCCGAGAGCAGGCAGTGCCCCGAGCAAGGGCGAAGGGAGGTGAACGGTGCGTAGGATGCTGGAGTATATGGCAGACCGGATCGAGGCTGTCCTGCGCCGCTACGGGATTCCTGGCCAGGTGATCAGCGGCACGGTCGCGGCGCGTGTTATTCGGTTCAAGGTCATCCTGAAGGACGGGGCCGATGGCAACCGAGTGCTGGGTCTGGTCAACGAACTAGCGGCAGCTCTGAACACCCCCGGCGTGCGCGTTGCCCGGCAGGGGGTAGCGGCGGTCGTCGAGGTGCCCCGCCCCGGCCCTGTGGTCGTGCACCTGTTACCGCTCTTGCGCACCCTGCAGTGCGTCCCGCCGGTGACGGCGACGCTGGGGTTGGCCGACGACGGCGCACCGCTCCTCATTCGCCTCCCTTCTCCTGTCGTGGCCCATATCCTGGTCGCTGGCGCGGCTGGCTCTGGTAAGACGGTTCTCCTGCGGACGATGATCCTGAGCCTGGCTCTCCGTCACCCGCGACAGGAGGAGTTGGCCCTGGTTCTGGCAGGACAGGCTCTCACGGATCTCTCCGGCCTTCCCCACCTCGTCCGCCCCGTCATCACCGACGACCGGGAGGCAGCGGAGGTTCTGCATAGCCTAGTCCGCCTGACCACCCGACGGGCCGGAGGTGCCGAGGCCGCTCTGCCGGTTGTGACCTTCTTCGACGAACTGACCAGCCCGCTGGGCGCTGGCGGGCCAGCGGCGGAGCGAGACCTGCGTTGGCTCCTACAGAGCGGACGGGTTGCCGGTGTCCACCTCATCGCTACTACCCGCTACCTGGACCATCCCTCCGTGCGCCGTCTGATCGGGGCCTTCCCTGTACGGATTGTGGGGAGGGTCACTGGCCTCGAGCAGGCAAGGGTCGCCTCCGGGTGGCCTGGCACCGGAGCGGAACGGCTGTCGAGCCCCGGCGATTTCATTGCCGTCGCCGAAGGGCAGTTGACCCGCTTCCAGGCCGCCTACGTCACCCCAGGCGAGGCGACACAGGTGGTGGCGGCGCTGCGACAGGGGGGACAGCCCCGTCTGGGCACGGGCACAGAGATCAGCACCCGTGGGGGATTCGATCTGATTGCACGTTAGGAGCGAAGCCAATGGTCATCACCATCGCCAACCAGAAGGGCGGCGTGGGCAAAACCACAACGGCCGTAACCCTGGCCCACGGCCTGGCCCTCAAGAACCACAAAGTCTTGCTCGTGGACCTGGATCCCCAGGGTCACTGCGCAACCCTCCTGGGGATGGGGGAGGAGCCGGGTGTGTTCGACCTGCTGGTCAACGACCGCTCACTGCGGGAGGTGACCCGCTTCACCGGCAGGCCCGCGTTGTGGCTGATTCCGAGCAACAAGAAGACGGCCACTGCTCAGGTCTCCTTAGTTCTAGAGGGATACCGCCACACCATCCTCCTGGAAGCCCTCGCCCCGGCCGTCAACGGTCGTGTGCACTACACCATCCTGGACACTGCCCCCTCCGCTGGCGGCGGCCTCCAGGAAAACGCCCTCTATATGGCCAACCTGATCATCATCCCCTCAGCGGTGGATTATCTCTCTCTCGATGGAATCGCTAAGGTCCTCAAGACGCTCAACGCGCTCCACCGGCCCAAGCCTCCCGTCTTGTGGATCGTTCCCACCTTCTATGACGAGGTGACCCGGGAGAGCCGCGCCAACCTGGCGATGTTGCGGGACCGTTTCGGCGATCGGGTGAAGCGGCCCATCCACCGGGCCACAGCACTGCGGGAGGCAGCAGCAGCAGGCAGGACGATCTTCGAGTGTGCCCCGGACAGTCGGGCAGCGGAGGAGTATGCTGCCCTGGTATGGGAGGTGCTGAATGCAGGAAGATAGACGAGATCCCTTTGCCGACCTGGGCGACGAGCCGGTGGAGGCGCTCCAGGTCGTTCCCCAGGTACTCACCCAGCGGCCCACTCAACGCCGCACGCCGGTACGTCCGTCGGAGATACGACGGCGGAGCCGGAAGGTCACTGTGACCTTCTCCGACGCCAGCACAGTGAAGCGGCTGCGGGCCTTGGCCGAGCAGTGGGGACTGACCGGCCCCGACGGGCAACGCCCCAACGTCTCCGCCGTGGTGGAATACTTGCTGCTCCCTCAACTGGAGAGAGCCGAGCAGGGCGAGATCAGGGCACCAGGGATGTGACGATGAGCAGCTGCCGCCTAGACAGCCGGCGCGGCGCTGTCAACGGTCATGCTTGTGGCTCGCCCCGGCGCGTGCGCCTGATGCTGGTGGAGGACCGAGAAAGAGAACGCAGCTCTAGCCAGGTTCGGTTGGGGGATACAATGCCACGATGTGGATGGAAATGAAAGAAGGCTGTCTTCGAAGCGATGGGTGGAACTTGACATAACTATAACCTCTCCGTTACGCTCAAAACCGCAAAGCTGGGCTCTTGTGGCCTGTTGGGTACGCTGCCGGTACGCCAGCATACTACGCCAGCAGTGTGCCAGCGGTGCGCCAGCCCATCCGCCAGCGTAGGTGGCAGAAGCAGGGCTGCCTCAAGGTACCATGATATGGCGCTGGTGCAAACAGCCCCTCTGCGGGTTCTCAGCGACTTTCTACGAAGGTAGTCTCGTCTTCTGTGCTTACGACCTCCCGGGCCAGTGGCGTCTGAGAGGTGTGCTGGAGATGTTTCTCTATGTCTACACGTAGTTCTCGTGCGAGATGTACAAGTGCAAACTGTCTTAATGCCCAGGGCCGATGTCATCAATTCTTCGTCCCCTCTGTTTTGCAGTTCTACATCACCATGTATCACTGCAGCGGTTGTTACTTGAGTTTTTCTTCCCAACCGGGGAGCAGATTGCCTGACGTGCCCTTTTCCCAAAGCGCTTTACCCTGAAGGGATAGCAAATGATACGGAAACGCTATGCTCACCCATCCAATCTGCCTGCGCTCATCCCAGGCGACGCCTTCCCGCTTACCGTCCTTGTCCACCTTGATACCTCAACTGTGCGGCAGCGCCTGGTCGAAGCCATCGCTGGCGACGACTTCCCTGAAGCCGTCGTCGCGGCCTACGCCGAAGCGCTCCTTCTCCTCTGGTCACTCGATGGACAGCCCACCGCCACTGCCGTGCTGCCCCAAAGCCCTGAGAGGTCCTTCCACCCGCTCCCTCTCTCTGCTCTCCTGCTGAGGTCCATCGCCATTGATACTGCCTTCCGCCTTGACCTGACCGACCTCCTCTCCCTTGCCCTTCCCCTCATCCGCCGCCTAGGCGCGGCCCTCCACAACTTAGCCCTCAAGGATGAATTCCCCATCCTCCTCCAGGCCCCGCCGCCTGGTGCCAATCCCCTCTTCCGTTTCCATTGGCAGGCCCATCCCCTCCCCATCTATCCCCGCACCGCCGCCCGCATCCACCGCTACCTTGTCCGCCAGCTGAACGTCGGAAAGGACATCACCCGCCTCCTCACCCCCATCCTGCGCATCGCCCATGCCTTCCCCGCCGACCGTCTTCCCCCGCAGATGTACCGCCTCGATCACAACGAGCCCGGCATCCGCCGCCTGCACGCCACGGTCAGGGATGTCGTTGCCCGCCTCCCTAACACCTTCGCCCCCGGTCGAGGCCTGGCCGCCGATTCCACTCAGCCCAAGTACACCCATCAGTTTATGGTTGCTCTGGACATCTCTGGCTTCTCCTTCCGGGGTGGCAACCTCATCCTTACCCCAGGCCCTCGCGTGCCCCCACCCGAGATAGACCGGCTCGACACCGACCCGCCTGAGGAGCCTGACGATCCCATCGCCGCCTACGAGGACCGCCTCCGCCATGAAAACGAGGAGGAAGGAATCCTCGAGGAGGATCCTCTCCCTAACAGTCCCGCTGACCTTCTGGCTCTCCCTGACCTGGAAGGCCTCCATCCCGCCGACGCCCTCCGCCGCCGCGCCTACCTCCGCCAGTGGGCTGCGATGCGCCACGATTTTCCACCCGACGACTGGGCCAGCCTCCCGCTCGTGGACCTGGCGCTGGGGTACGTGGCGCTCCTGGAAGGCATGGAGAGGCTCTCCGACATGGACCTTTCTGGAGCAGCGAGGTTGTTCCTCTACCACCTGCTGGTTGTCACCGGCCGGCCCTGGCAGTGGCTCCTCTCCGCCCGAGTCGGTCCGATGCCCGAAGAACCCGCCGATTGCCCCCGGCCCGTCTTCGATCCCGAGCGCTTCACGTTTTTCTTCGTCCCCACCACTTATCCCGCGCTGGGCAAACCCCTGCGCCCCCCTGAACCGGACGAGGGTGGGAAAGTGGATCCCAAGGCACTGAAGTCCTGGAAGAAGCGCTGGAAAGCCCACACCCGCATCTATGACGAGGTCTCCCTGATCCGAGCCCTCCCTCTGGACCCCTCCGCCTGCCTCCTGGCCGCCGTCTACCTGGATCTGCGTCGCCAGGCCCTGGTCGCCGGCCCTCTCCACCCCGACTTGGCCCCCTCCGGCGACAGAGGGCCGCAGCGCGTTGCGCCTCTACTGGTTACCCGCGACCGTAGTGGCCTGGTGCGCCCGTTCGATCGCCGGGATGTCGGGGAAGTCATCAACCACGTCAATCGCGCCCGGCGCCGCCTCCGGCCCGACGCCCCGCCGGTGACCTGCCCGCGCTTGCGCCGCGCCGCTGTCTCCTACCTGTTGGCCTACGGTCTCGACCCCATCGCCGTCCACATCTTGACCGGTCGCCACCTGCCCGGCCTGCGCGCCCCTCTCTTCTACACTCTCGTCTCCTCCGAAGACCTGAAGGCTGCCTACTGTGACACCGTCGGCAAACTGTGTGATGACTTGTCCAGGACATACGGTCAAGTCCGGCCCGCTGGCGCCCCACGCATCCTCCCCTGGGAGGACGCTGCGTCGCCGCAACCTGTCCGTCCCTCTCCTACCCGTCTTTACGGCGCCCTCTACCACCCCCGCCGGGAGCACATCCGTGCCCTCGTCCGAGCCCTCTTGGACAACGCCCGCCATCCTCCCGACGCCGGCCTCCCCGATGCGGAAGCCCTGGAACGCGCCCGCCACGACGGCCTCACCGTCCTGGCCTGTTACCTCCTCTGCCTCTTCGCCGGTCTCCGTGTCGGCGAGGTCACTTCGATGCGCCGCGTCCAAATCGATCTCTTCGGTGACAATGTCGCCCCGGCGGTAGACATCCTGGGACTGATCGTCGTCGAGGCCAAGGCCGACCGCTTCTATGAGGAGTACCGTGTCCTTCCCGTTCCACCTCCGCTGGTCCCCCTGCTGGCACATATCCTGGAACGCTCCGCCCGCGCCAGCGGCTTCGACGGTCCCCACGACCCGGCTTTCTGGTTCTACCGCAGTTTTGCCAAACCCATCCCCGTTCGTCGCCGCCACCTCTGGGGTTACCTCGACGGCATCGCCCGTGCCGCCGGGCTGAGGGAGGGCGCGCCCCGCTGGCACTCCACCCGCCACTTCCTCCGCACCTTCCTCTACCGCCACGGCGTGGGCGAGAGGGCGATCAACTACATCCTCGGCCATCAGGCCGAGGGCCGCGAGGCCGGCAATCCCTTCGCCCCTTCCGACCTGCCGGCTATCTTCGCCGCCTACCAGCGGGCCACTCTGGCCCTGGCGGATGAGTTGGAGGTGAACTTTGATGGGCTCTGGTGACGCCCGGGACTGGTTGCGGATGCTCAACGCATCCTTCCCCAATCCCAAGGGGACGCTGAAGACGGCGGTGGTCCACGTGACGAAGCGGCTCCAGGAGCGGCTGCACTTTCAGATCGAGGGCCACCCCGCTACTGTGGATGGGACGGACCTCCAGGCCTGGTTCCTGGAACTGTGTACCTACCGGCAGCCGGTCACCGACCGACCCGTTGATCTCTCCCACCGCCGCCGCCAGGTCCTGGCAGACGCCTTCAACCGGGTCGCCGAGGCGGCCATCAAGGCCGGCCTCCTGCCACCCGGGACTCGCGTTTACAACTACCCCCGCCAGAAGCGCCCCCTGGTGCCCGATCTGGAGGTGCTGCTGGCCTATCCCCTCTCCGGTTTCCTGTGCCTCTGCCGTCACTTTGTCCACCGGGTCCTCTTCCAGGGTCGCGCCGGATGCGACGATGACCCGGCCTGGGACGCCTACTTTGGCGCCGCCTTCGCCTTGATTGCCCTGGGCGGGGTCTGCTGGGAGGGGGCCTTTGCCTCTATCGCCCACCTGCGCGCCCGCCACCTGGTCTATCTCGATCGGAACGTGCTCATACTCCCGCAAGCGCGGGGGAACGAGAGCGTGGCCACGACCAAGGGATGGGTCCGGGTCCACCTGACCCCCTTCGTGACCCTCTGCGTCGCCTCTGCCGCCTGTTACCGCGCCCGTCCGGCAGTCCCGTCCCGACGCCGCCCTCTGGTCCGGCTGCACCCCGAGGCCGACCTCCTCCCCGACCGGCGGGGGAAGCCGGGGCCGCGCGATGGGGGCCTGCCGGTGGACAGGACACGCAGGCGGTTCAACCGCTGGCTAGAGCGTCTCTGCGAGGAGGCCGGACAGCCCCTGCTCACTGTCCGCACCCTGGCCCGCCTGGCCCGCACCCACCTCTGGCTGGATGGGGTCTACCCGGAGCCGGTCCTGGCCGCCTTCCTGGGCCTCACCCCCTACAACCCCGTCCCCCTGGAGGAACTGGATATCTTCGAGGGCTACCTGCACCCCCCGGGTGCTCCCGCCTGGGACCGGCCGGTCGCCGACGTCCCAGAGCCGCCGCCCCGCCGCCGGACCCCCGCGCCCCTGCGGGAGCCTATCCCCTTCCCGGAGGCTGCCCGCTCCTACGCCGACAGCATCGCTGGCCTTCAGGCGGCCGTGCGTCTCTTCGTCCGCCAGCGTGGCACGCGGGAGGAGGCGACGGCGGCGCTGCAGAGGTTCGCAGCGGGGCAGTTGGCAGCCTTGGGCATCGCCGCCGACGGCGGCTTCGATGCCCT
>Ga0164318_10004398_pt1 | contig 13545 bp, 15 predicted proteins | sample GuaBasSedimGuay9_FD_113734 | JGI IMG/M metagenome (GOLD analysis project Ga0164318, IMG submission 113734) | Subseafloor sediment microbial communities from Guaymas Basin, Gulf of California, Mexico - Guay9, Core 4571-4, 0-3 cm | ecosystem: Environmental > Aquatic > Marine > Hydrothermal vents...
ATAAAAATCTTCATAGATTTTCACATCTTAGAGTATTTAAATAAGAAGAGAATAGCCCTAACTATGATGACCGAAATTGTTGGAGTAAATATAGAGGAATACGAGACCAAAGAGAACGTGGATATGGTCACTCTCCTCGCCAGAGCCTTCCTCCACGCGGAGGGGGACAAAAAACTAGTGTTCGCCAAAGCTATGCTGCACCTTATGAACTGAATTTTTCCCTCTATTTTGCCGAAAATTCGATGCCTATATATAATTTCATAATTCACAAGTTTTGTGATACTATAGGTACATAAAATCACAGTTTGAGAATTAGGTCCAAGCCCAAACTCACGGCTTAACCTCTATCTCGTACTCTATCTCAGCGCCACTTCTTCTGAGCATTGCGCTCACGGGGCAGTATCGGTTTTGCGATAATTCCACCGCCTTTTTTGCCTTCTCGTAATCGGTTCCCTCAAAACAGTATTTTATCCTCACCTTCGTATACACTTTGGGATGCTCCTGAGCCCGTTCTCCATCAATGTAAATCTCAAATTTTCTGGGCTCGGCACGCATTTTTTTGAGAATAGCAACTACATCCATACCCGTGCAACCACCGAGACTCATGAGAAAAGCCTCCATTGGCGCCGGGGCCTTCTGGACCTTAAGATAATCAGATTCAAGCACTATTGAATGGTTTTCTGTTTCAGCTAAGAATCTCATGCCCTCAATATGCCTCATGATTATCTTTGACATACTACCCTCATGTACAGCTAAATAAAAAATTTTGTTGAAAAATATTTGTAGAGGCAAATCTTATGGTAGAATATGAGTGTCTTATCAGAGAACCCTCGTGAGAGAAAAGATGTGCAGTATCACATTCAATGTAGGCCCGGCGATGTGGCCCGCTATGTTCTTCTTCCTGGAGACCCCGAAAGGGTGGATGTCATCTCCTCATTCTGGGATGAGAGAAGGGAAATAGCATATCACCGGGAGTTCAAAACACACACGGGAAAATACAGAGGCGTGGCAATATCAGCCACCTCCACAGGGATAGGCTCCCCCTCGGCGGTAATTGCATTGGAGGAGCTGGCAAGAATCGGAGCAGATACGTTTATCCGTGTGGGCTCTACCGGGGCAATTCAGCCTGAAATCGACATCGGAGACCTCATAATATCCTCCTCTGCTGTGAGATTAGAGGGTACGAGTAAGGAGTATGTGAGGACTGAGTACCCCGCCAGTGCCCATTACGAGGTTCTTCTATCTCTCATAGAGGCGGCGGAGGCTCTCGGTGCAAGGTATCATGTGGGGATAACGGCTAGCACGGATTCCTTCTATGTGGGACAGGGCAGGCCAGGCTACGGTGGCTATGAGCAATCCTTCAGCAGGGAGCTCCTCCATGACCTGCGCCGTGCTCGGGTTCTGAATTTCGAGATGGAGGCCTCTGCAATATTCACCGTTGCGAATCTCTACGGGCTCAGAGCCGGGAGCGTGGCGGTCGTGTTTGCCAACAGACTCACCGATGAGTTTGAAGTTGTGCCACAGGATTCTGTGGCGAAGGTGGCCAACGAAGCTGTGAGGATACTAACAGAGTGGGATGAGGCGAAAGAGAGACGGAGAAAAAAATACTTCTATCCATCACTGGTGTCAGAATGATTGAGCTTCTCTACATCTTCATAATCTCCATGTTTCCGTTTGTGGAGCTCCGTGGCTCAATACCGCTGGGCATATACTGGGGCATAAATCCTTTACTCGTATTTATTGTGGCAATCCTGGGTAATATGCTGCCCGTTCCCTTCATACTTCTGTTCTTAGAGGGCGTCGAAAAGCTTCTGCGAAGAAGCGAGAAAATATCCCATGTGCTGGACCGAATATTTGAGAGAACATACAAAAAGGCGAATAAGAAGGTGCGCCGGTGGGAGTATGCGGCGCTGATATTCTTCGTTGCCATCCCCCTGCCGGGTACAGGCGCCTGGACGGGCAGTTTGATAGCATATCTGTTCAAATTCGAAATCAGAAAATCCTTCCTGACAATATTTATAGGAGTGACGATAGCCGGGATAATCGTGCTCTCCCTGTCCGTCGGAATTCTGAGCTTTACCCCATAGGGAAACCCGTATATAGTGGTTTGAATATCTCTGTTTCATGTTCGAGAAAACAACCGTTGATGAGAATTATGTGAGGATACCGAGAGATAAGCTCTTCAATTTTGTCGTGGAGGTTTTTAAGCGCCTTGATGTGCCTGAGGAGGATGCGAAAATCGTGGCGGATAATCTGCTCATGGCGGATATGCGAGGCATTGAGAGCCATGGCGTGCAGAGATTAAAGAGATATGTGGATGGTATAAAAGTGGGCGCTGTGAACGTGCATCCGGAGATAAAGGTGGTGAAAGAAAGCCCCGTTTTTGCGGTTATTGATGGGGACGAGGCCCTTGGGCAGGTTGCAGGATATAAGGGAATGAGCATGGCGATAGAAAAGGCAAAGAGCGTTGGCGTTGGAATTGTGGGTGTGAGAAACAGCAATCACTACGGCATAGCGGGATACTACGCATACATGGCGGCAAAGGAGGAGCTTGTTGGAATAAGCATGACCACATCCCGCCCATTAGTAGCCCATACAGGTGCGATGGAGAAGTTCATGGGCACAAGCCCGATATCGGTGGCCGCTCCCGTGGATGGAGACCATCCCTTCCTTCTTGATATGGCAACGAGCGTGGTGCCAAGTGGAAAGGTCGAGGTGTACAGACGGAAGAACAAACCCGTGCCGGGCGAGTGGGCCATAAGCACCGAAACGGGTGAGGTTATATATGACCCAAATGACATTCTGAGCCCGAAGGGAACAATTCTTCCACTTGGAGGGCTCGGAGAGATAACCGGAGGACATAAGGGATATGGATTGAGCGCCGTTGTGGATATACTTGCCGGCATTTTAAACGGTGCCACATGGAGCAGGCATGTTGGGGGAACAAGCGATAAGCACAGCGATGTTGGACATTTCTTTATGGCAATAGATCCCGGTGCATTCGGCGATAAGGAGGAATTCAAAAGGAATATGAAGAAATTCATAGATGAGCTGAGAAATGCAAAGAAGCATCCAAAATTCAATCGCATATGGGTGCATGGAGAGAAAGGCTTTCTCACCTACGAGGCACGGATAAAATTAGGGGTACCCATTTACAAAAAGGTGCTTGAAGAGATGAATACAATAGCAGAAGAGCTTGGTGTTGAAAAGCTTCCGTGAGGTTAGAATCTGAGGTGGGGATGTTCCTTAGCCCTTTTGAGGGCTTCCTCAACATCATCCCCTTTTTCTCTTGACCAGAAGCGGCGCACAACTGTGTATATTCCACCACGATTGTTTACATAGAGCTCCACATAAACCCATTTTGGCTCCACGGCAGCTCGAAAATCCTCAAGAATCTTATTAGCCAGATGCTCGTGCCATATCCCGTAATTCCGATAGGCGATGAGATACATCTTCAGAGATTTCAGCTCCGGAAGCTTCTTATCCGGCTCATATACTATTCGAAGTATGTAGTAATCCGGCAATCCGGTCTGCGGGCAAACTGCGGTGAGCTCCGGGTATATATACTCCACAGCCTCTCTTGTCTCAGGATACTCGTAGGGTGCAACTTCAATCTTTGGAAATTCCATAGCACTGCATGGGGCACTCGTTTTTATTATTTTTGGGATAAGTTTTATAATTTGGGTCGCGATTATCTGGCGGTGATTGAGATGTATGTTTCCCACATTGAGAATGTACCAAAGGAGAAAGTGAAAATGGAAAACCCAGAGGGGGAGAAGACAGAGGGTGTGTGGATTCAGTGGCTCATACGTGAGGAGCAGGGAGCTGAGAACTACGCCCTCAGGCTCTTCACCATGGAGCCGGGAGGCGTAATAGCAAAGCATCATCACCCCTGGGAGCATGAGATATTCATCCTTGAAGGAGAGGGCATCATAGGCGCAGGAGATAAGGAAGTTAAGGTCCAAGCTGGAAATTTCCTCTACATCGAACCAGATATACCGCACTGGTACAGAAACGAGAGTAATAAGGAATTTAAATTCCTGTGTATAATTCCCATAAGAAAATGAAAATTTTCAAGAGAAAAAAGGAGCCAACGAGAGAGGAACTATTCTCTCTTCTTTTGAATGAAATACTAGATGACAGGGCAAAAAGATTATGGGAGAGAATAAAAGATAAATAATCAGAGCCTATATCCCACACAGATATCGGCTAAATTGGTACCTGTGTAACCCGTGATTATCAGATCGCCCAATTTTTTCAAAACGAAATATGAGTTGTGCCTCGCGAGCTCGCACTCCACATCAATTCCCATATCCTCCAGCCTTTTCATCGTGCCCCCGTCCACAATTCCCCCGGCAGCATCCGTGGGACCGTCAATTCCGTCCGTGCCCACGCACAGGAATCCCATTTTGCAACCGCGTACTCCCCCAGATAAATAGAGAGCCAACTCTTGGTTTCTTCCTCCGATACCATTTCCCTCAACCTTCACATTGGTTTCCCCGCCCCATATCATGATTCCCCTGAAATTTCGCATCTCGTCCAATATTTTCCGGGCCATACTCGAAGGCTCTCCCAGCATTGCATTTCTGGAGAGCTTAACTGCGTATCCCATGGAACTGGCAACTTCACAGGCGACTTTCAGGGCATACCCATTATCCGCGAGCACCACATTCTCACATTTGTGCCCGGATTTCCTTTTCTTTCCAAGATTTACCGGCAAATCGTATTTTTTCAGAATGGTGCTTACATTGTACTCCTGGGAATACGTGGGTCCGGAGCCAACAAATTTAGGGTCTCCAATGACATCCGATATAATCAAAGATACGCATCGTGCAGGATATATGTAATCAAGCAGCCCTCCACCCTTCACCTTTGAGAGAGCGATTCTGAGCATGTTGAGTTCGATTATATCAGCGCCTTCAAGCATGACTTTCTTTATTATTTTTGCTTCCTCCTCAATTGTGAGACCTTCCACCGGAACCTCGAAAAGGGACGATGCACCTCCAGAGAGAAGGACAATCACCAGATCCTCCTTCCCAACGGATTTCAAAAATTCCAGAATCTTGAGAGACGCCTCTAAGGTTTTCCTATCCGGATACGGGTGGGAAGTCACATTCACCTCTATTTTGCTCAATTTTGCAGGATAGGGGCTGTTCACCATGCCTCCCGAGAGCCTGTCTCCCAGTATCCTCTCCATCTCCGCAGCCATGGGCACAGAGGCTTTTCCAAAGCCCACAACGTATATATCCCTAAAATTCAGCTCTATTTTCCTGTCTCTAACAATCAGAAGGTTTCCTCGAATTCCTACTCTGTCCCGGACTATTCTGTCGGCCCTTATTCTCTCAAGGGTTGTATCTGCAACAGCCAGTAAGGGCTCTCTTACATCCGTGTCCCCGTGGGTGAGGAGATCATCCATGTTTTTAATCACGTACATTGCATGCCATCAACATTTAAAAATTTGAGTGCGAAAAATAAAAAGTTTCGAAAGTTTTATATACCATGCCCGCTACGCATAAGGCACAGAAAAATTTATATGGGTGATATGATGGCAAGGAGACCTAAGGAAGAGTTTATAAAGCAATGTCCAGAGTGTGGCTCCACCCATTTAATATGGGATTATGAGCGGGGAGAATTGGTTTGCGGCGATTGTGGTGCTGTTATTGAAGATTCCTTCATAGACCAAGGTCCTGAGTGGAGGGCTTTTGATGCGGAGCAGGATGAGAAGCGTGCCAGAACAGGTGCACCTTTAACCTTTTTGAGCCATGACAAGGGCCTCGCAACGGAGATTTCCTGGAGCAATAAGGACTCGTATGGAAAGAGAATACCCCACAAGAACCGTGCCCAGATATACAGGGTGAGAAAATGGCATCAGCGTATTAGAGTGAGCAATGCAGCTGAGAGAAATCTCTCTGTGGCATTGCAGGAGCTTAACAACGTGTCGAGCAAGATGGGACTGCCCAAGGATGTGCGTGAAACAGCTGCCATAATTTATCGAAAGGCTGTAGAGAAGAATCTGATACGGGGGAGAAGCATAGAGAGCATTGTGGCTGCAAGCATATATGCTGCATGCCGAAAGGTTGGCATGCCGAGAACATTGGATGAGGTGGCGAAGGCCAGCGAGCTGAACAAAAAGAAAATAGGCCGGGCATACAGACATCTCACAAAGGAACTAAATCTCAATCTCAAACCGACAACGGCCAATTCTTACATAACGCAGTTCTGCAGCAAGCTACGCCTGGATAAGAATGTTATGAGCAAGGCGGAGGAAATTGTGCAGAGAGCCACGGAAATGGGCATAACCTCCGGAAAGGGGCCAACGGGCGTGGCCGCCGCCGCAATATACATAGCAGCGAACATGATGAACGAGCCGAGAACGCAGAAGGAGATTGCAGAGGTTGCCGGCGTCACAGAGGTCACCATAAGAAACAGATATAAGGAGATATCCACAGCGCTGAATATGGAAATACCAAAGTGATAAATATGCGAGTTTACGTGATCGATAACGGCGGTCAGTGGACCCACAGAGAATGGCGAGTGCTTAAATATCTCAATGTGGATGCTCAAATCGTCCCGAACACAACGCCTGTTGAAAAACTCAAAGATGCGGATGCTCTCGTTTTATCTGGAGGCGCTCCCAGCATAGCCTATGAGAAGCAGAAGTTAGGAAACCAGGACCTGTACCTTAAAGAACTTGATGTGCCCTTGCTCGGCATATGTGTGGGAGCCCAGTTCATCGCCGAGTTCTTCGGAGGGTTCAGCTCAACGGCTAAGTATCCCGAATACGGAAAAACAGAGGTTTTCATCGATGAGCATGATGAGCTTTTTGCAGGTCTCCCCGACAGAATCGTGGTGTGGGAGAGTCACAACGATGAGATAAAGGAGCTGGGAAACGAGCTCATTGCCCTCGCACATTCTAGGAACTGCAGATATCAGGCCATAAAGCACAGGTCAAAGCCCGTGTACGGGGTGCAGTTCCATCCAGAGGTGCAGCACACAGAGTACGGGGAGGATATTTTCAACAATTTTCTGGCCCTGGCTAAGAAATAGTTTTAAATATTCCCAATCCCTTTATTTTTTCCAATGCTGAAAATAACTCTTGTGGAGGAGGAAGTAAGAGAGCAACCAAGATACAGGGTGGATGATGGAAAGCACAGCGCCGTGCTGAAGCTGCACAATTTTGATAAAGATTACGAGCCGTATCTGGTGAAGATTGTCTGGGAAGCTGGAAAGGATGAGGTCACTATATCCGCCTCCCGGAAGGTTCTGGATGGAATAAAAACCCTCCTGATTAAGAGAGATACCCCCATGGACGTGATATGGTGTCTTCTCCAGTACGAGTACAGAACCCTGGATAAGTTAGAGGAGAGAGTGGAAAAGCTCCAGAATGCGTCCCTCCACGACTATTCGAAGAGAATTCTCACAGATGTGCTCAAAATAAAAAAGACTCTATTCATAATCCACAGAGATTACATAAGGATGAGAAACACCCTGGAATGGCTCGCCGAGGAGGAGGATGTGCACCCGCTCCTGAGGGATATAAACGAGCTTATTTACGCCATAGAATACCTGATAGATGGGACCACGCTGGCAATTCAGCTTATGCAGAACACCCTTTCAGTTAAGATGAACCAGACAATGAAGATTCTCACTGTAATAGCCACAATAATGATGCCCCTCACACTCATCACGGGCATATACGGTATGAACTTCATCAACATGCCGGAGATAAAATGGGAATACGGGTACTATTACTCCCTGCTCCTCATGCTGGGCATAGCCATCCTCATGCTCTACTACTTCAAAAAGAAGAGATTACTTTGAAGAGAAATAGTCATAGGATTCCTTCAGTGCCTCTATCACGGGCATCCTGGCCCCGGATAGGAAGGTTATGAGAGAGCCGCCTCCCGTGCTCACATGGTCAAAATTCTTGGTCAATCCAAGCCTCTCTATGGATGCAACCGTGTGCCCGCCACCGGCAACCTTGAAGCCTCTGCCGTTAGCCGCACCTATGAGAACACGCATCGTGCCTATTGCAAATTCAGGAAGTTCAAATACACCCATTGGCCCGTTTATAACCACCGCCTTTGCCTTCCTGAGCATCTCCTCGTACCTTATGGCCGTATCTAAGCCTATGTCGTAGATGGGATACTCGCTCGGGAGCGCCTCCACAGGCATGCCCTTCCGTTTCCCTTTTTCATTAACAACAACGTCCTCGGGAGCCTTTATTCTATCCCCGTATTTATCCACCAGTTCCTTAGCTTGAGATATGAGAGACTCATAGTCAGAATACTCCTTTCTTATGAAACTCCAGGTGCCCTCACCCACATCGTATCCCCTTGCAATGAGGAATATCGTAGCCACCACTCCACCGGTGAGTATCGTATCCACAATATTTTTCTCCATGAAATTTCTGGCAACGCTTATGGAATCATCAACCTTGGCGCCTCCAAGCACGGCGAGCTTCGGATGCTCGTCCATGCTCATGAACTTTGTGAGCATGGTGATTTCCCTCTCCATGAGCCTGCCCGCCACCATAGGTATCTTCTTCCTGAAACCTACCAGCGTGGTCTGCTCCCTGTGGGCGGCGGCAAAGGCATCGTTTATGAAATAATCGGCCACGCCGGATAACTCCCTCACAATGTGCGTCTTATCAAAACCCTTCTTCAGGCAGTACTCCTCGGAATAAAACCTCGTGTTCTGAAGAAGTATGTAATCCCCATTTCTCATATTCCCTATCTCCTCAAGGGCCACATCACCAAAGAGATCGGGCACAAATTTCACCTTTCTGTTTAGAATCTTCGTGAGAACCTCCGCATGCGCCCTCAGGGATGTGAAATCCCTTTTCCCAGGTCTGCTCTGATGGGCCAGTATAACCACCCTTGCATCCTTCAATTCAGAAAGTGTTTGCCTGTGCGCTTCAAATCTGGAGTAGTCAAGGATTATTCCACTCACAGGATCCATAGGAGAATTTATATCCAGCCTCACTAAAACAACCCTGCCCCTGAAGTTGAAATCGTCCATGGTGAAGTATTCCTTCATGATGGGTAATTCTCCTACTACTTATTATTTTTTTGCAGGGCTTAAAGATAAATAGGGCGAATCCATTACCCCTCCCCAATGATTAAGAGGATTCTCATACCCACTGATGGTTACGGGCTTGAGGACCATGTGATAAAATACGTTGCCCGGGCTTTTCCATTTGCTGATTTTCACGTTGTTAGCGTTATCAATACATACGAAAGGGGGGTGCAGCTCACGGATATCCTTTACACCGAGATGAAGGAGAGTGCAAAAAAAGCCGTGGAAAGTGCAGAGAAGATATTGGAGGGGGAGGGGATTCCTATGATTCACACAGAGATATTAGAGGGCCTGCCCTCAAGGGAGATCGTGAAGTACGCAAAGATATACGATATGGACCTCATAGCCATGCGTGTGTACTCCAGAAAATCCACAGCATCAGCGCATCGTCTGGGCTCAACTCTGAAAAACGTGCTCACGAGGAGCCCGATACCTGTGCTGACCCTTGCGGAGGAGGCGGAGAGATACGAGATAAAGCGTATTCTTCTTCTAAGCGATGGAACTTCAAAATCCAAAAGGGCTGAGAACTATGCAATCCTGTTGGCCTCTTCACACCACGCCACAATAGAAGCACTTTATCTATATTCAAATGAGGAGGACTACTCCAAAAAATTAGATAATGTGGTCTGGAAGGCATCCCACTGGGACATAGAGGTAAAGAAGGCAGCAGAGAATATAATGAGCAAAGAGAGAATCATGCTACATTTCAAAAACAACGATATCGCTGTTATGGGTATCGGTAAGAAGGTGCTTTTCTGGAGGAAGATAGGGCACAAGGCACAGTTTGTGGCAACCCATTCCCCCATACCCGTCATATTTGTGAGCTCTCTCAAAAAGGGGTGGTCCCAACGGAAACGTCTCAAATAATAACCCTCATAATCTTCATCATAAGCTACATCATGATATTCAGCGGTAAAATCGACAGAACTACCGCAGCTCTATTTGGCGTGTTCCTCATGCTCTCCGCCGGATACGCCCTCCATTTTATGACCTTTGAAGAGGCTCTTGAGTATGTGGACTGGGAGGTCATTCTTCTCCTATTTGGTATGATGACCTATGTAGGGCAGCTTGCGCGAACGGGGTTCTTCAAATATTTAGGAGTTAAGGCCATCAAGCTCTCAAAGGGCAATCTCTGGCTCATATTCCTGTACCTCACACTAATAACAACATTCGTTTCCATGGTGATAGATAACGTTACAACCATCCTGCTCATGATTCCCCTAACAGTGGAGGTTGCAGAGCTTATGGAGATAAACCCTATGCCCCTAATCCTGGGAGAGGCAATTCTATCCAACGTGGGCGGTGTGGCAACGATGATTGGTGACCCTCCAAATATTCTCATAGCTTACGCCTCAGGCTATTCTTTCAACGCATTCATCGTGCACCTTTTTCCCACCATTATGATAGCCCTGGGAGGTGCGCTGTTTATTTCCAGAATCATCTATGGCAGATGGTTTAAGCTCACCCCAAAGAATATTAAAGAGCTCATGAAGCTCGAGCCTGAAAATTACATAAAGGATGAAAGGATAATGAAATACCTTCTCATCGTTCTGATTTTTATGATAATCTTCTTTGGGCTTCAGGATTATATAGGTGTTTCTCCCGCCCTTGTTGCACTTGTAGGGGGTACACTTGCTCTTGTGATAACTATGGAGGACCCTAAAAAAGCCTTCGAAGCTGTAGAGTGGCCCACTTTGATTTTCTTCATCGGGCTGTTCATGCTTGTGGGTGGGCTCGACCAAACGGGTCTGCTCAAAGATCTTGCAGAGGGGCTTTCTTCGATTTCTCCAAATCCTCTAATTGCAGCAGCCATAATACTGTGGGTGGCAGGCATAACTTCATCCTTTGTGGATAACATCCCAATAACTGCAGCTCTAATACCCGTGGTTGGAGTGATGTGTCAAACATACCACACCGGGCTTCTGTGGTGGGCCCTGGCCCTAGGAGTGGGGCTCGGGGGCAACATAACTCCTATAGGCTCATCTGCAGGTGTGGTTTCACTTTCCATATCCAGAAGATTTGGATATCCAATATCTGATAAGGAGTGGTTCAAATTTGGGATACCAGTAAGCCTACTCACCATGAGCATAAGCACTGGGTTTTTATTCATTCTCCAATATATGAGTTAAAGGGACAAGTATTTTTTAAGTGAAACATATAAATGATTGTGAGAGTCTATGGCAATGTATTGCTAAATGGAAAATTCAAAAAGGCCACTCTAATAATCAAAGATGGGATTTTAGAGGATATAAGGGGTGATAGAGACTTTGATATTCGGGGCACAATTATCCCCACATTCATAAATATGCATACCCACATAGGCGATTTCTGGTGCAAAGAAGAGCCTGTAGGGGGCTTAAAATATATAGTTGGTCCAGGAGGATTCAAATATAGAGTTCTGAGGAACAGAAAAGAGGTTTACCGTGGTATGAGAAGAGCCATGAAATATATGGAGAAGGAGGGAATATCTCATTTTGCAGATTTCAGAGAAGGTGAAAAAGAGGGTGTGGAGCTTCTGCTGAATGCTTCCGAAGGCTTGAAAATAAAACCTATTATCTTTGCCCGAGGTATATACCAAGAGGCTGAGGGTGTAAGCCTGAGCAGTGTGAGCGATTACGAGAGAGGTTTTATACTCTCAACTGCAAAGAGGGTCAGAGACGCAGAAAAATTACTCGCTCTGCACGTATCTGAGAGGATAAGAGAAGATATTGACTTTGTGATTTCTTTAAAGCCCGAGTTCATTGTTCATATGCTTGAGGCTAGCGATGAGGACCTGAAAAAGGTCAGCGCTGCAGGGATACCTGTTGTGATCACCCCCCGTTCAAACCTGTTTTTCGGGAAAATACCTAACATCCCGAGATTTTTGAGGTTTGGAATAACCCTCGCACTGGGTACGGATAACGGTATGTTCTCACTCCCCTCCATATTCAGAGAGATGGAAATGGCTTACAAATTATCAAGGGTAAATGGTCATGTCTCTCCTGAGGAAATAATAAAAATGGTTACTGAAAATCCAAGGAATATTTTGGGAATTAGAGATAATATCCCTGGTGAGAAGGCGAGATTGATAATATTCAGAAGACTAATGACACCCTATGAGATTGTAAATAAAGCCTCAATTATGGATATTAAAAGGATAATACTCTGAGCTCATCAGTATGTAGGTTAAGCAAGGCCACTTTACCCGGTATAGGATTGAAATTCATCATCTTCTGATATTTAGTCTGCGCCTGCCAACAGGATGCATTTATTATGTGTATCCCTCTGTATTTTTCGTATGTAAATGCATGAACATGCCCTGTGACAAAAACATCAGGAATTATGTCTATAGCTAAAAAATCCCTCGGAAAGGGGGCTATTGGAAGCTTTCCCCCATAGGATGGCCCTAAGTGTCTCATTTCAAGCATATATTTCATAATAGCCCCTATTTTCTCATAGCTCATCCCTGGAATAAGCTCCACAAGATCATTAAGTGATGCTCCATGGTAAACCAGAAATTTGTAATTATGAATGGCAAAGACAGAGGGGTTGCTAAGAAACTCAACATTACTATCAAACAATTTTTTGATATTTTCGGGCAAAGGTGGCTGAGGCTCAGTGTTTCTCACAATATCATGATTGCCAGGTATCATTATTACCTTAATATAATCAGGTAAATCCTTAAGATGATCCGCAAGTACTTCGTACTGCTCGTAAATATCTAAAATCTCCAGTTCTTCCTCCTGATTTGGATATATTCCTATACCATCCACTAGGTCACCGCCTATTACAAGATATTTTACAATTTCTGAGCCATCCTTACCACTCTTTAGCCATGATAGAAATTTGTTCCATCTATCCTTCAGAAACATTCTGCTTCCTATATGCACATCGGAGATTATTACTACACCTATATTCTCAGAAATTCTTCTATCAATTCTTCCTCTCCTGAGACCAGGTCTTACTATTTCTCTTACATATATAACTCCAGAATCCTCCCTATATGTACCAATTACCCCTATAACCTCGTCGTTGAGAACAAAACCTCCTTGCGGGTATATGCATTTCACTTTACCTGTTGGATCCTCAAGCATGAAGGTTATGGAGCCTCTGGATGTTGTTTTAACATCATCAACCAAACCTATTGTACGCACTTCCCCTATAGGCAATCCGGATATTTCCGTATATCCCCTCATCTCGGTGCGGGCCCTTATAATTCTTGAGAGTCTCTTGTATCTATCAAGAAAAAGGGCCCGAAAATCATCCACCTTCCCAGAGCTCTTCATCTCTCCTGCATCTATCAAAATTTTAAAATCCCACTCATATTCATATGCCTCTGGCCTTGTAAATGTGCTTTTCTCCGTAGGTTTTTTTTCTCCCTCCAATCTCTCAGATGTTGGAGTTATCGCAGAGGCAGTTATGTATGAGTTTGAACCGTAAGCACTGATGAATGAGGGCAAATAATCCAGACCTCCTTTCTGAATTATG
>Ga0164318_10004399_pt1 | contig 13545 bp, 12 predicted proteins | sample GuaBasSedimGuay9_FD_113734 | JGI IMG/M metagenome (GOLD analysis project Ga0164318, IMG submission 113734) | Subseafloor sediment microbial communities from Guaymas Basin, Gulf of California, Mexico - Guay9, Core 4571-4, 0-3 cm | ecosystem: Environmental > Aquatic > Marine > Hydrothermal vents...
AACTATGGTTACAAATTCAACCTATTTTTCATCTATTGAGGATATGCAAAAGAACATCGATCAATTCTTGGACAAACATCAATTCAACTTTAATGTGTCCAATTATTTGTGTCCTTAACTATAGGATAGAAACCTATTTAAAACATGGGTGTTATACAGAAATCTACAAAAGAATATTAAAAAGCAAGAGGGTTTCAAAAACAGGTTTCGAAACTTCTTCGAATCCTTTTTGAGACTTTTTTGTTTTTTAAAGTTCTTTTGTAAAAAAAAGAAAAAGTGGAGTATTTAGGACTCTATGTTTAGAAGAGGTGAAAAATGAAAGGAAGTGTTAAATGGTACAATGCAAGAAAAGGATACGGTTTTATCCAAGGTGAAGATGGAAAAGATGTGTTTGTGCATCGAACGGCCATACCTGTAGGAACATTCCTACATGAAGGAGATCAAGTTGAATACCAGATAGAAAACTCAGAGAGAGGACCTAAGGCAACAAAAATAAAAAAACTCTAAAAAATTAGAGCATAACAGCCTCCTCTTTCATCCTGTATATCAACTTAACTTCTGACAGGAAAGAGGATGTAACCGAGGAAATCGAGGAAATAAGTTTTTTTAGATTAATTTTGAGAGTTGAAGGGACAAGGAGGAGACTTATAGGAACATTAGTCACCTCCCACCAACTTTTTTTCTAAAAACTCTTTTATACAGATTATAGATAATCCTTTACCTACCTGTATTGCTAAAGGCATTAATTAATTTAGATTAAGAGAAAAACTTTGAACCGTAATCTTTAAAACAAAGAGAGAATTGCCTAGAGTTAAAATAGCTATTTCCAAAGAGGCAAAACAAAAAATTGATTTGCTGATATCTTTGGAATAAAAAAGAAAATATAGAAATAATAGGTATAAAATATTGGGAAGGTATCGATTCAGCATGGAGAAAGACAGAATTGTGTTACCTGGGGATAGACTTTCTACATCAGAAGAACTACTCCCAGGAGAAGGAACCTTTGATGACAATGGCGTTATAAGGTCATCTAGAATTGGGAGATATGCTGTAGACCGGAGACGGAAAACCGCTGAGGTAAAACCACTTACCAGCACACCTGTGATACTAAAAAAAGGGGACATAGTTATTGCAGAAATTACATCACTTAAACCATCTATGGTAATAGCACAGGTACTTCATGTTATAGGTAAAAACAGGGAGATATCTGGCGATAAGATTGGAACAATACACATATCAGAGATATCCTCATCATATGTGGAGGACCCATCCACTGAATACAGACTTGGAGACATCATACGAGCCAGGATTATCCAAGTAAAACCTAGTCTACAACTCACAACAAAGGATAAAACACTTGGCGCTATTAAAGCACTGTGTATAAAATGTAGACATCCACTGATAAGAAAAAGCAGTTTCCTTGAATGTAAAAAATGTGGTAACAAAGAAAAAAGAAAAATAGCTCTGGACTACGGCAGAATTGATTTAAATAAAATCTAAAAGGAGAGAAAGATTATTCTTTTGGGTGATAAAACAAATGGATCTAAAAACATTGAAAAAAACATCTAAGGAGCTGGAGTTAGAAGTCATTGGAGAAAATGAGACTATACTAAACCCAATCGTACATGTGTTGCTGGATGACAAAAACGTTGAATACGCAGCGTGTATAGTAGATCATCCACTCTCCAACAGAAGACGCTTATTCATTAGAGTCAAAGATGGAAAACCTGAGGAAATACTAAAAAAAGCTGTTAAAAAACTAGGAGATGAAGTTAAACAATTCAACAAAGCCTTTCAAGATACAGACAAGAAAAAATAGGAATGAAAAACCTAGATGTAGAAAAAAAAGTTGGAATAGAGGTCTATCTTACCAAAACACCGGGTATAAATGGGAAACTACGTACAAACCCCAGGGATTTTATTGTAAAAGAAATACCAAAGCATCCATGTAGAGGAGAATATGGGGTTTTTACCATTGCTGAGATCACATCAGAAAACTGGGAGACCAATCTACTAGTCCGGGAGCTCTCAAAGAAACTGCATATATCACGTAAAAGGATAGGATTTGCAGGTACTAAGGACAAAAGAGCGCAGACTACACAGCTTATGTCCTTTTACAGAGTGCCACAGGACAAACTACTCCAAGTGAAAATCAAAGATGTTTTTATAGAAAACATCTACTACTCAGATCACCCTGTTAGGATAGGAGAGCTATTAGGAAACCATTTCAACATAATCATAAGAGATATTGATAAAAGAAATGATGTAGAAGAGTGTGTACGGGATACAGTGCTTACCATAACCCAGACAGGTGGCTTCCCAAATTTTTATGGAATTCAACGTTTCGGCATCATAAGACCTATAAATCATATTGTTGGAAAACACATTGTTCATGGGGACTTCGAAAAAGCTGTTATGAGCTATATCGCGAATCCCATCACCACAGAGGATAAAGCAAGCTATGAAACACGTAAAAAACTGCAGAAAACATATAACTTCCAGGAGGCATTGAAATCATATCAAAAACAGCAGAGTCTAGTATTTGAGAAAGCAATTCTCAATAAACTAGTCAACAAACCAAAAGATTTTGTTGAAGCCTTAAAAGAACTACCCACAAATCTCCTAACCATGTTCGTCTATGCATACCAATCATACATTTTCAACAAAATATTAAGCGAAAGAATCAAAAGAAAACTACCTCTAAACAAGGCAATCATCGGCGACATAGTTCTCCCAATACGAAAAAACATTACGGATAAAAAAGGCATAATGGTAAAAAAATCCAACATAGATAAAATCAACAAACAGATCGAAAAAGGCAAAGCATTAATCAGCGGTCTAATACCCGGGTACAACCCAGTATACGCAGAAAATGAGATGGGAGAGATAGAACATAAAATAGTTGAACAGGAAAAGCTAGAGCATAAAGATTTCATCATACCTGAAATACCACATTTATCCTCCTCCGGCTCACGTAGAATCCTACTGTCACCACTTAGACACATTGAATGGAAAATCTATGACGATAACCTCAACGATGGAAAACTAGCATTAAACCTAAAATTTAATCTACAAAAAGGATGCTACGCCACATCCCTGCTAAGAGAGTTTATGAAGACAAAAGATATCAAAAACTATTAAAAAAATGTAATAAATCAAATCTGATGGTTTTGCCTCCCTAGAAAAAAAACAGGTTTTATCAAAACAATGTAGTGGTGAATATGGAGAATGGAAATAGTTTTAATGGTCCTTTGCCATATCACTCACTTTGCTTCCATCATGAAGAGGTTTAGGTGAACCATCAGATGACTTTAATAGAGACCCCCTCACAGAAGTATTCTCCAAGAGAAGTCGAAGAAAAAATAAGGAAGTTTTGGGTAGAAAACAATATATTCAAAAAATCTGTAGAGCAGAGAAAGGGATGTAAACCCTATGTCTTCCTAGAGGGACCACCAACTGCAAATGGACTACCACATCCAGGTCACGTCCTCACACGGGTTATGAAAGACTTAGTACTCCGTTACCAAACAATGAATGGATACTATATCGAGCGGAAAGCAGGATGGGACACACATGGACTACCTGTAGAAATAGAGGTAGAAAAACAGCTGGGATTAGATGGAAAACAAGCTATTGAGAAACATGGTGTCTCACAGTTCAACGAAGAATGTAAAAAAAGTACGCTCAGATATGAACGCGCATGGGTTGAGATGACAGAACGTATCGGTTTTTGGATAGACATGGATGACCCCTACATCACTTTTAAAAACGAGTACATCGAATCTGTATGGTGGTCTCTCAAACAAGCCTGGAAGAAAAAACTACTATACAAAGGACATAAAGTTGTACCATACTGCCCACGATGTGGAACTGTTTTATCATCTCATGAACTTGCACAGGGATACAAAACTGTGAAGGAACCATCTATTTTTGTCAGATTCAAAATGACAGGTGAAGACACTTATCTACTGGCATGGACCACAACACCATGGACCCTCATCTCAAACGTTGCCCTTGCGGTACATCCAGAGGAGATATATATAAAAATACTCTATGATGACAAAAAAATAATTTTAGCAGAAGAAAGAGCAGCGGTACTGCTGAAAGGCAAAGAATATCAGCTGTTGGATCGATTTCCTGGAAAACAGCTGGAAAAAAGAAAATATGAACCACTATTCAACTATGTCAAACCAGATAAACCTGCATGGTATGTTGTATGTGCAGATTTTGTAAGCATGGACGAAGGAACTGGTATTGTTCACATCGCACCAGCTTTCGGAGAAGATGACTACAATGTTGGAAAAAAATATGATCTACCAGTGATACAGCTGGTAAAACCAGATGGAACATTTCCAGATGAGGTCAGACCCTGGAAAGGAATATTTGTAAAAGATGCTGATCCAAAAATCATAGAATATCTACAGCAAAAAGGAATGATAGAAGGCATCAGAGACTACACACATGAATACCCCTTCTGCTGGAGATGCAACTCACCTCTGCTATACTACGCCATGGAATCATGGTTTATAGCCATGTCAAAACTACAAGACTCACTGATAAAAAACAACAACCAAATAAACTGGTATCCACAGCATATACAGCAGGGTAGATTTGGTGATTTCTTACGAGAGGTAAAGGACTGGGCTCTCTCAAGAGATCGATACTGGGGAACGCCACTCCCCATATGGACATGTACAAACAAAAAATGTGGAAACACCATATGCATCGGAAGCATCGATGAGCTAAAAAAACTAAGTAACAACTTCCCCCAGAAATATGATTTACACAAACCCTTTGTCGACAAAATAAACATTAAATGCCCACATTGCAGATCATACATGAAAAGAGAAAAAGAGGTTATCGACTGCTGGTACGATTCTGGATCAGCCTTTTTCGCACAATGGCACTACCCATTTGAAAACAAGGAAAAATTCAAACAGAACTTCCCTGTAGACTTTATATGCGAAGCACTCGATCAAACACGCGGATGGTTCTACTCACTCCTAGCAATCTCCACTATGCTATTTGACAAAAACCCATACAAAAATGTGCTAACACTAGGTCTTGTCCTCGACAAAGACAACCAAAAAATGAGTAAAAGCAAACAGAACTATGTCGACCCAAACATCATATTCGAAAAAGAAGGAGCAGATGCACTCCGCTGGTATCTAATATCTGCCAATGCACCCTGGGCATCAACACGTTTCTACGAAGAAGCCGTCAAAGACACGCTAGGAAGATTTATATTAACACTCTGGAACTCCTACAACTTCTTCGCTACATACGCCAATCTAGACCACTTCGACCCACAAAAACATCAGATACCCATAGAAAAAAGACAACCCCTAGACAGATGGATAATCAGCAGATTCAACAACACCGCCTTCGAAACCATCAAATTCATGAAGCACTTTGAGATACACAAAGCAGCAAGATGCATAGAAGACTTTGTAATAAACGACCTAAGCAACTGGTACCTACGCCGCTCACGAAAAAGACTATGGAACGAAGAACAAACCACCGATAAAATATCAGGCTACTCCTCCATGTACAACATATTCCTAGAACTATCAAAACTACTAGCACCATTCATACCATTCATCACAGAAGAAATATACCAAAACCTACGAACAAAACAGATGCCTGAGAGCATACATCTATGCAACTACGTCAAACCAGATAAAAAACTATGCGACAAAAAACTCGAGGCGGGAATGAACAGGATAAAACAGTTAGCAGAAACAGGACGAGCATTACGATCAAAAGCCGGCATCAAAATAAGATACCCACTTAGCAACGCAACCATAGTATGTACATCCAAGATAGAAAACTCAATAAAAAATCTACTACCACTACTACAAGAAGAAATCAATGTCAAAAAAATAACCTTCGCCAGAGACACAACACATCTAACCATAAAAAACATCAAACCAAACTACTCACATCTGGGCCCACGGCTAAAAGACAAAACCAAAAAAGTCATAGACAAAATAAACTCAATGGACAAAAACAAACTGTACAACAGACTCATAAAAAACAAGGAAATCACAATAAGTATAGACGATGAAAAGATAAAACTAACATTAGATGATTTTGAAGTAATCGAGGAAGAAAAACCAGGTATTCTACGAGCAGACCTAGACAACATAACTTTACTTTTAGATACAACAATGACACCTGAGTTAGAAGCAGAAGGCTTTGCAAGAGAGATCATACGAAGAATACAGTCTATGAGGAAAGAGATAAACCTAGATGTAGAAGACCAGATCACAACAGAAATCAATGTTGATAAGAAACATGAAAAAGCCCTACAGCAATGGGAAAACTACATTAGAGAAGAAACAAGATCAAAAACCATATCCTTTGTTGAAAAACCCACTGGGCAGCTGGTAAAAAAATGGAGGATCAACAGTACACATGTTGAGATAGGAATTAGATAAAAAAATTTATTTTTACATGATATTTAGATTCACATATTTATCGGATCCTAGAATTTAATGTTCCGCATATTTGGTAGAGTATTTAAAAGAAATAAGTCAAATCTAGAAATGAGTGAGAAAATGATAAGTTCTATATCGAACTATGAATTATCCACCCATACAGATGGTAGACCTTCAAACACACTCATCACTAAAACAATCTTTTTCATGATATTTGCAGGTATATTCCTCTGGGGAGCTTATCTGTTATTCACTGCAAAATGGCAGATCGAAACACCATTCATTGAATACTTACCCCCTATGTTCTTCATCTTTGGAATCATTTCGCTAATTGCAGGTATTGTAAATCTATCATTGTTAACAATCAAAGTTAATGAAAAGGAGATAATGATCATCAGGGGAAATAACGAAAACCATATTCCTTGGGATAAAATTGAAGAGATAAGAAATACCATTACTTTCTTCAGTACTTTATCCACGATTGTATACAATTATGGTGTGGTTATAATCAAAACGAGAAGTAAAACATTTAAAATAAAAACCACAAAATTTCGATATTCACAACTGAGAGAATTATTTATCAATTTGGCTCAACATGCAATAAAATTCAACAATATTATAATTAATGATGAATTAGGATGGCTTCCTGCTGAACTGAAATCTACTGAAAATATCCGTTCTGGAGCAGAAGTTCGATTAAAAGAATATTCAATACTTTTAAGAATTGGAGGTATAATGATTGTAATTGGAGCTATTTCATTTATTTTTATTCCTTTTATTCCAAATATTGCAGTATTAGGTGTTGTATTTTTATTTCTTGGACCGATGTGTGTGTTGACAGCATGGCTTGGAATTAATGAAGAAAAGAAAAAAATAGAACATTAAATAAGCCTCGAAAACTGGATCATATGGGATTATTATACTGACAGAATCTACTCCACATTTTTGGTAATCATCTCAAAGCTAGCCCATCCTCATAGTCACAAACATTTTTGTATCCCCCAAGCAAAAAATTAGATACCAAAAGGGTTGAGGATTTACTACTCAGTTTTTCAATCTAAGCCGTTATCTCTTTTTCAACCAAATCCTATTTCTATATGAAATCTGTTTACATCTTCTCAGCTACTTATGATCTGCCTTGGCATAGAGGGAACAGCTCATACCATCGGAATAGGCCTAGTAGAAGACATAAATGGAAGATGCCATATTCTGTCTAACGTAATAAAGATCTATAAACCAAAACATGGTGGTGGCATACATCCCCGTGAAGCAGCTAATCATCATGCCACATATGTGGCTGATCTCATCAAAGAATCCATTAAAAAAGCAGATATCGAGTATGCAGATATAGACCTAGTCGCATTTTCAAAAGGACCTGGACTCGGGCCGTGTCTCAGAACAGCTGCCACAGCAGCACGGGCTCTATCACTATCACTGAACAAACCAATCATGGGTGTCAACCATTGCGTTGCTCATCTTGAAATAGGACGTGGAACAATAGAAAAATGCAGAGATCCTGTTTTGCTCTATGTATCAGGAGCAAACACACAAGTCATAGCATTCGCAGAAGGAAAATACCGAGTATTCGGCGAAACTCTGGACATCGGCATAGGTAACTGCCTCGACAAGTTTGGAAGATACATTGGATTGGATTTTCCCTGCGGACCAAAGATTGAAAAACTAGCGGAAAAAGGAAAACAGTACCTAGAACTTCCCTATTCGATAAAGGGTATGGACATTGCATTTTCAGGTTTACTGACAGCTGCAGAACAATATGTAAAACATGGAAAAAAAATTGAGGACATATGTTACTCCATTCAGGAGACCACCTTCGCTGCATTGACAGAGGTAACAGAAAGAGCAATGGCTCACACAGAAAAAGATGAGGTTTTGCTAGGAGGAGGAGTAGCCTGCAACAAAAGACTACGTGAAATGGTAAAAACTATGGCACAGGAGAGAGATGCACATTTTTTTGTACCATCACACGATCTATGTGTCGACAATGGAGCCATGATAGCATGGCTTGGACTTCTAATGTACAAAAGCGGAATAAGAATGAATGTTGAAAACAGCCATATTGATCAACGTTTTAGAACAGACAGGGTGGATGTGAGCTGGCGTGACTGAAAAAAAAATGATATATAGGGGAGCTGAAGCTGAAATCCTCCTTTCAGAGTTCATGAACATAAAGGTTGTTCAAAAAAAAAGGATACCCAAGAAATATCGGATAAAAGAAATCGATACACTCCTAATATCCTACAGAACAAAGGAAGAAGCAAGACTTATGACAGAGGCACGAACACATGGCGTAGCAGTCCCAATAATATATGATATCGACCTAGAAAACGGCGTCATCACCATGGAATACTTAGATGGCAAACGAATAAAGGACATAATAGAAGATGTAGATGAAAAGGAACGAAAAAAAATCTGTAGAATGATTGGAGAAAGCATAGCAAAACTTCACAACAATGATATCATACATGGAGACATAACAACCTCAAACATGATACTCAAAAACAGTAGAATACATTTCATCGATTTTGGACTAGGATGCAAGGATGGAGAAATAGAGGCAAAAGGTGTGGATCTACACGTTCTAATGGAGGCATTCAACTCAACACATGCCCGTTACCCCAAATGTTTCAACTACGTACTTGATGGATATAAAAAGGAGTTCAAAGGAGATGTCAAACTTGTTGTTAAAAAGATAGAGGACATAGTCAGAAGAGGAAGGTATAGAAGATGAAAAAACTATACTTCATAACTAGTAACAGAGGAAAGTTTATTGAGGCAAAACAAAAAATAGAACCATTAGGCATAAAACTGTTTCAAAAAAACCTAGGATACCCTGAGATTCAGGTAGATACATTGGAGGAGGTTGTACAATATGGAATACAGTATCTAGAAAAAATCTTTCCGCACAGCTTCATCATAGAAGATGCAGGTCTCTTCATAAACAAGCTGAATGGATTCCCTGGTGTTTACTCCTCATATGTATATCATACCATAGGATGTCAAGGTATTCTAAAGCTTTTAGATAAAACAGGTATGGGGAGACGAACAGCAGTTTTTAGATCAGTATATGGCTATAAGGAACCAGGTAAAAAATCTATGCTGTTTAAAGGAGAGATCTATGGAAAAATCAGCATTTCTGAGAAGGGGAAAAATGGGTTTGGGTATGATCCAATATTTATCCCTGATAAAGCCACAAAGACCTTTGCTCAGATGACTCTGGATGAAAAAAATACTTGGTCACACCGAGGCAAGGCATTAGAAAAACTAGTTGGATTTTTGAGCAAAAAAATAGATTAGAAAAAAGATTGCCTCTCAAAAAATTTTTAAGTACCACTCTTTTCTCATTTAACCTAAAATTTTTAACAATAGAAACTTTTAAGAACACATGGATATAACATATTTGAATGGGCAATGTCATGGTTGAAGAAGATAAATATCATATCAAAAAGTTAGACGAAGAGGAACTCAGGCTTAAATCAAAATATGTGAGATGGTCAAAACTGATACTGATACTCTCTCTTATCTACGTCGTCTGGGTTTTTTTTGTTGTCATAAGTGTTTATTTTCTGGGTATGGGATATAACTGGGCTTTTATGACCATGGACAACTGGATACTTTCATCCATTGTTCTAACATGTTTTTTTATAATATTGGAGATAGTTTTCCTTTTTCATATCCAGATTGTTAAGAGAGAGAGACGTGAGAAAGAAAAACCTCAGCCCATGTTTTACAGAGGACGGAAACTACATGTTTATACCTATCCTGAGACTGCTAAGGGGGGTGTTTTCAGTAGAACCTATATCCCTATCGATGATGACAATGTGCTGCGTTTGAGAACTCTTATTGTCTCTGCTAAGGAGATATGGAAGAGGAAAAGGATTGACTGAAAAAAACATTGATTTTAGTTTATTTTTTGTATATCCCCACTTCAGCTAGTTTTTCTGGTAGATAGGTGTCCGTTACATAGTCCAGCCCATATTTTGCAAGTGCTTGTTGTTCTGATTTTTTACCAAGATTTAGCTGTAGTTTTATTTCGTGTTTCCAGAAGGGGTCTTGGAATCTGGGATCTGCTAATTCGCTTTTTAGAGCTTTTATGTCTTCTTTTGTGAGTTTGTCGGTGGGTAGCTTGTAGTTTTCGATGTCTGATGGTGTGACTCCTAGAAACTGTGATGCCGGTGTTGCTAGGTACTCTGATATATGTGCTGTTTTTATGGCGCCATATGCTATACTAGCGAAAATCCGATAGCTCCATGGATCGCAGTCTGTGAAAACTAGGACAGGTAGGTTTTTTTCTTCGTTTAATCTTTTGATGAATCTTCTAGTTGATCGCGCGGGTTGTCCTTTTAGATGAATCAGTATAGCATTGTGTGTTTCATCAAAGTTGTTTTCAGCTAATCTGTCGAACATACCACCAGTTTCTATTGCTAGTATAAAGTCTGCGTTTACATTTTTGAATGATATTTTTTCTGGTTCTACATTGTATGGTATGGAGTATCCTGCATCGCCTACATCATCTTGACAGTGTATCTTTTTTTTGGTGCCATTTCGTGTTACTTCTTCGATGGTGATGTCTCCTATTATTCTTGCTCCGTCCTCTTCTGGTCGGAGTTTGAAGTCTTCTCTCATGCATCTGGTTATGACTTCTAGGTCTTCTGCAAGTAGGTCTGATTCTTGTTGTGAGTTGAATTTTGCTAGGTTCCATCCCTCAGATATGTAGTACATTTCTCTTAGTGTAGATGATTTGTTGGTTTTTATCATGCTTTTTATGAATTCTATCATGTACATTGTTCTGAGAAGCATGTTGGCTCCGTCTAGGGATTTAGCTGAGCGTTCGGCAGTGTTTTTGCCGTATTTCCATACATTTAGTTTTTCATCAAATCTTATGTTTGATTTGGCACGTGTTGGCAGTCTTATGAATGGTATTTCGTTGTTTATGAGGTCATTGTAGATCTTTGCTGCTATACCATCTAGTTTTTCTATCACATGTGTGTAGTCACGCATCATGTTTTTCTATTCTCCCTCCCATTTGTCTGCGCCTATAACATAAGCGGGGTTAATGTTCTCTACATACAGGTCGTTTTCGTCAAAGTCTCCTTTGTTTAGGCCTGCTAGTTCGAAGTATACGTCTACCTTGTTTGCTGGTGGTATTGTGTCTAGTCTCCATTTTATGTAGTTTTTTGTTATTTTCACTGGTTTAGGAGTTACTGTTCCCACAACTGCGTCTTCTGGTATTACTGCGTAGAGGTTGAATCTTTGCGGTTTACGTTTGTAGTTTACTATCATGATTGTGCTTTTGGTGATGTATCCTGGTTCTCGTTCTCTATCTATTGGATGTGTATCTGCTGATGGTAATGTTGTTTGTGTTGGATGATGTTTTTCTGGATTTATTATCTTCTCGTATTCGATGAGATCTTCTATCCATACAACATCCATGATTTTTGTGATGATGTTATCAAGTATAGGTATGGGCTTGTTTAGCATGCCTGCTGATTTTTTTGCTATTTCAGGTAGGATTTTTGTGATGAGCTCGAATTTTTCTCGTGTCTTTGCTCTACGTACTTTTTTGTGTATGTGGCTCTGCATTTTACGTGCGCATTCTCTGAACGCTAATTTTATTTCGTTTTCAATCTCAGGTATGTCTGCTATAGCCTCTTTGCTTTCAGAGGTGAAGGGTATGAGTGTGGATGACACATGTGTTAGGAATATGGCGGGGCCAATCGGTATTCCCTTTCCATTAGGTTGTTCTAGACCATATCTACGCCAGTCGATGTCTGATATCGCAGATGTAGAGACACAGTCTCCCTGCTGGTATAGTAGGGGTACTCTGTTGGCAAAACGTAGTAGTTTAACCGGTTTGTCCTTCGGCAGGCTTCCTCCATAGACAACACCTACTTCTACTTGGAAGGGGTTGCCTGAGTATACTGATGGTGGACGTGTGGCTGTGACGATAAACTCTGGGGAGATATCCTTTGTTTCATGTTTTAGACTTCTTTTGATGAGTGTTTCGCCTATGGGCGACAGGCAGTCGGTGGATGGAGCCATTATCTTTACTTTTTTGAATGCCTGGTGTAATGCCAGAAATTGTTCTCTTGTCATTTTTTTAGGATCAAGGTTTTTGTCTAACTGAGCAGTTTCGCATACTGCATTGGTGGTTCTTTCTCCCATGCTGCTGAACTCTTTTTTTAGAAATGCTGAGAGTTTTCTGCTGTTTGTGTGTTTAGCCATTTTTATAAGTGTTCCAAGTTCGATTCCATGTGGATGCGGCTTTATCTCCACGCTTTTTCTGGGAAGTATATCTGTAGTTCGCTCAAAAACATGTTTTGTTCCGTCGGGTTCTCTGAAAACTATCTGTGCATGTGGGTTTACTATGGAGGTACTCTGCAGATAGTCGTAGACAAATCGTCTGCCACGCGTATAATCTGCTACAATGTTTACCTCTATACGTGTTCCAGTGGGTTTGTCCCAATGTATTATATCTTCATTTAGTATCTCAGGACGGTTTTTGTTTGTGTCAATTGCTAGCTCCATGACAACTGCAGGTCTATCTTCTTTTATTTTTGATATGATCCTGGTGTGTTTACCTGTAGTTAGTTGCCCATATAGAACCACGGCTGATATGCCTATTCCCTGTTGTCCTCTGCTTTGTCTTATAGCATGGAAGCGTGAGCCGTACAGCAGTCTTCCGAAGATGTGAGGTATTTGTTGTTTTATGATACCTGGCCCATTGTCTTCTACAATGATTTTACATTCACCATCTTCGTGATTCCTTATCTCAACATTGATATCTGGTAGAATGCCTACTTCTTCACATGCATCCAGGCTGTTATCAACTCCTTCTTTTACACTGGTTATTAATGCTCTTGTTGGGTTACCAAAACCTAGTATATGTTTGTTCCGTTCGAAGAACTCTGCTACCGAGATTTCTTTTTGTTTTTTAGCTAACTCATAGGCAGCTATTTTGCTCAATTGTTTTCCCCCTCCTAAATCCTCCAATTTTTTGATCATTTTTCTCTAAAGGTGACACAATTCAAGGTAAGACCCTCAGATAGTTTTTATCATCAAGTATACATAGCTATATACAACTATG
>Ga0164318_10004401_pt1 | contig 13540 bp, 14 predicted proteins | sample GuaBasSedimGuay9_FD_113734 | JGI IMG/M metagenome (GOLD analysis project Ga0164318, IMG submission 113734) | Subseafloor sediment microbial communities from Guaymas Basin, Gulf of California, Mexico - Guay9, Core 4571-4, 0-3 cm | ecosystem: Environmental > Aquatic > Marine > Hydrothermal vents...
AGATAGATTCTTTTCTACCAATACTTCCTGAGTTTCAATTCCTAGAGAAAACGAGTAAAAAGAAAATGAATGAAGTAGACGGATTAAGATTAAAAACAATTAAATTAAGAGGTCAAATATCACAGGGTCTACTATTACCTTACAACTCATTTGAAAGATTTTACAATAATGCTACTTATGATATAGGAGATGATATTACTGATTTACTAGGTGTCATCAAATATGAAGCACCTATCCCTACAAGTTTGGCAGGTGATGTGAAAGGTAATTTTCCATCATTTATTAGGAAAACAGATCAAGAGAGAATTCAAAACCTATTTGATGAGTATAGTGCAGATTATCTTGACAATAATGAGCATATCATCAGTGAGTTAGAGATAAACCCTATTAAAAATCTATCATTTGAAGAGTCATTAAAACTTGACGGTACTTCATGTACATATTATATTGCAAATACAGATAAATACTCTATTAAAGTAGATGAAGATATGGATGTTAGGAGTGATGTTTATTTCGGTCATTGCAGTAGAAATTTAGAGAGTAAAGAGAATGAAAGTACACCTTGGGTTATCGCAAAAGAGTTGGGATTCAAAGAAGAACTACATAAGTATTATATAGAGACAAACAGGAGTATCGCAGTCCAAGGAGAGCTGATGGGACCCAAAATACAAGGCAATAGAGAGAAGCTTAGTAAAGGCACTTTCTATGTATTTGAGGTATGGGATATAGATAATCAATGTTATTTTACACCACTTGAAAGAAAAGATTTGATTGATTCTATTGAGGGTTTAGTGCAAGTTCCTATACTTAATACTAATATTAAACCATTTATTAAATTTCATACGATAGAAGATATTCTTGATTATGCCAAAGGTGCTAGTATAACTCATAAAATTAGAGAGGGGGTGGTATTTAAATCCAATGGATTGGTGGATGGCAATACTATTAGCTTTAAGGTTATTAACAATGATTTCTTACTTAATGGAGGAGATTAATTTCATGGTTAGTCGCTACCCATCACTAGCTCTCAATACTTTTGAAACCATAGCTGTGGACAAATCTAAATACTGCACCAAGAAAATATCACTCTCAAACTGGAGCTTGCACGAATGAAGCTCTAATGCTTCAGGCACCGTACCGACCGACCGAAGGCACGACCACCATTGTGCCAGTCTATATCATCCAAATAGAAGAGCAAGTTACGCGATCTAGAACCATCTGCAGAGCTAGACCATACATAGCCCACCACACTTGTGTCAGGTGCGGTGCCACTAGAGCTGATACACTGATCAGCTGACGGCAACTTCAAGAAGCTAGCGACATCGTCCCTGTTGGCGACACCTGTATCTGTCGTCTCTGTTGCTAGTTCTGTCTCTGTAGGTACTCTGTATCCTGTAGGACATACAGAAACTAAAACTACACTCCTGTCCCTAAAATTTAAGATTTTTTCAGAGATTATTGGCGACATTTTATCATATCTATCAAAAAACCAGCCAATTCTCCATATTGAAAGCATCTTGAGTCATAGGCATACTCTTCCAGCCGTTGGTCTCTAAATACATCACTCGCCCACCAAAGTATCCTACCGCATATCGCTCCTTAAATAGAGGAAAGGCTCCTGAGTGCAAGAGATGAAAAACCTCTTCATAGTCCTTGGGTTGATGATAAAACTCAAAATTGATCTGATGTATAGCCTCTAGTGCTGCATGTAGCATCTCATTGGCAAACATGGATTTGCTCAAGAGATAGTATGAGGGATAACTCACCGCTGGATCATCCATAATATCTGAAATATATAGTCGCTCTTTTTTATTCATAGGGGAAGTATAGGATAGAATATAAATGGGAGAGAAAAATATGTCAAAATGTAATATTTTTTAATTTAGCTCAGGGTTGCTTTGAGGTTGCGGATGAGGAAAGACGAGATTAGGAAGCTCCCAAAAACAAAAATGATGTACTAAAAAAAGCTAAGTCACATTTAGATATAATTAACAATCAAAAAGAGGAATAGTATCAATGCCAATTAGCTTTACAGATCAAATACATGCAAATCTATTAAAAACTATAGAGTATAAGGCTTCTGTGTATGCTAAAACTACATCTCTTGATCAGAAGAAAAAATTAGGGCAGTTTTTTACAGATCATCGAATAGCTGGCTTTATGGCTACTCTCTTTTCTCTTGATCTGCCAAAGAGTCAAAAAATAGAGATCCTTGATTGTGGTGCAGGTCATGGGATATTGTCAATTTCTCTTTTAAATTATCTTTAACCCTCCATATTTCAAACTTAAAAAAGATGATCCAGAAGCAAAGGCAATGAGTCATATTATGCATGGGCAACCTAATATCTATATGCTCTTTATGGCAAAAAGTAGTGACATACTTAAAGAGAGTGGAGAGATGGTTTTTAGTATGTCTAGAAGTTTTGCATCAGGTGCTTACTTTAAAAAATTTAGAGAGTACCTCTTAGAGCATAGTTCTCTCGATCATATTCATATCTTTAATACTAGGAGAGAGCATTACTAAATGATGCCAAAGAGATCTTGTGCCGAATCCTCCCACCCAAAAACCCCCTCAAGCCCCCATAAATTCAATACTTAAGCCATTCTGTATTAGATATTGTAAGCACGGAATTAATTAGATTATAAGTGTATATAGGGTATCCCAAGAACAGATACTATGACAATGGAAAGAGCACAAATAAAGATAATTATAATAGTAGAAAAAATGAAAGTACAAGAAGTGTAGGTGCATCAGCAAATCCAGAAAATAAACTCTAAGAATCAAAACTTGATGATTATACACCACCTCCACAAAAAAATCTGATATGCATTCAACAGCGGGAGCTGCTGAACGAGTAAAAGTTTGGTTTCGTCAGCTGTCCCTAAAATTTCTAAATCTAACTAAATTTATTTTTGATATCCAGAATTTTATCAAAGTTTGCTATGAAGATATCTAAAAGCTCTGGGTCTAGTTTGATGCCTCTTTCTCTCTTCATCACCTCTAGCGCATCGCTACTATTTAGTGTATGCTTATTGTAGCATCTACTAAAAGTTAATTCATCAAAATAATCGATAACTGCTGATAATCTTGCATATAGTGGTATCTCTTTCCCCTTAATGCCTTTTGGATAGCCACTCCCATCCCAATGCTCATGATGATTGAGTGTAACAGTTTTAGCTATCTTTATAAGATCTGTCTCCTCTACGCCGTCCAATACAATCATGCCTAACTTTGGATGTTCTTTGTACATTTTAGTATCTGTATTGATAAGTTTGTCTTTTGGTATCCTTAAGAGACCTATATCATATATAGACATAACATAGAAGAGATTATCTATATCTTTACTATTTATGCCATATAGCTTTGCAAATAACGAGATATAATTCCCCAACCTTTGTGAAGCAATCTTATCGCTACATTCATGTGTCATAGTTCCCAATCTCTCCAAGAGAGTCTTTTTGGAATGATCAGCAATTTTTAATAGTTTTTGTAGCTTCTGTAGATACTCCATGGAGGTAACATTTTGACCATCTTTTGGTTTTTCAAGACTAGATAAAATATCTGAAAATCTTTTGATATTCAGATGATTAAATACTCTTAGTTTTAACTCAATGGGATTGTATGGTTTGGAGATGAAATCATTGGCTCCTAGCTTGTAGGTACTCCTCTTCTCTTCATCTTTTGAAGTCAAGATAATGACAGGTATAGACTTGTACTCTTCACTATTTTTAAGTATCTCAAGTGTCTTAAAGCCATTCATAATAGGCATCATTAGGTCAAGAAGTATAACATCAATCTTGCGTGTGGAGAGTACTTCAAGTGCCTCTTTTCCATTGGCTGCCTGCACAACTGTAACAGACGCTATCTCTTCAAAGATAGCAGAAGCCAACTCTTGGTTGAAACTATCATCCTCAACACTCAAGATAGATACATCACCCAAATCTAACCACTCTTTCATCTGACTATTTTTCACTTATTTTGCCTCATTAACAAGAAGTTTCAAATCATTGACGAGATAGGCTTTTCTATTGTAAATCGATAAGAGATCACCGTTTTCGGAGAGTTTTTGCAACTCACCAGACTCATGAGCCATATCATGCAATCCTATATTTGCACAGACACCTTTTAGGATATGGAAATCCTCAACAAGCTCTTTGGTATCTCTCTTTTTGGTATTTTCTTCAATTCTACCTATATACTCTTTGATGCTCTCTACTGCCTTCAAGAAGAGTTTGGCTGATATCTCTGGAGTAAAATTACTCTGAAGATGTTTAAATACTATCTGCTTCATCCCTTTGCCGTCTAGCTTTTTCTTCTCTTTAGTTTCTAGTTTTGTCTCCTGCAAGATATTGGTTTTCATGGTGCCAAGATGGATTGACTTGAACTCGTTATTGACCAATTTGAGTAGTTTATCTTCTATATCTTTTCTCTCAAGAGGCTTCTCTATGAAGTCATCCATGCCAGAATCTTGTGCAGCGATTTTATCCTCTTTGTAGACATTGGCACTCATACATATGATAGGTATCTCTTTGTTGAACTTTCTTATCTCTCTAGTGGCTTCTAGTCCATCCATCACAGGCATTCTCATATCCATCAATACTGCATCATAGGCATTGTTTTTGACCATATCTACTGCTTCTTGACCATTCACGGCAGTATCACAAACTATGGAGAAGAAGTTGTTGAGCATCTCTTTTTCATACTCTCTGTTGAGTTCCACATCTTCAACTATAAGAATATCAATTTTGGAGTAATCCACCTCTTTTGTCTCTCCAAAAAACTCTGAAGAGTAGATACTCTCTGTCTGCTTGATAAATCTTTGATAAGGTATAGGTTTATGTATCACTTGGTCAAACTCTGCAAAACTTTTATCACTATCCTCTTCTACCAAAGCAACTAATTTGATATCTGGGTTGATAGCCTTTAGTGTTCCTGCTATATGATGTGTGTCCTTTTTAAATACATCCATATCAAAGATAGCAACATCATAAAATTGACCACTTACAACCATCTGTACCAAAGATGAAGTGATATTTGCATTGATGATATTATAGTTTTGGAAGTTGACACCTAGCCCCATGAACTCTTGAGATATCTTATCTATAAACTCATCTCTATTTGCAAACATCATGATATTTGCACCTTTGAGATCTTTTCCTACCTCTTTCTTGGTAGATTTTTCAACTACAATCTCAGCACTAAAGCTACTTCCTACGCCTGCTTTTGACTCAACACTGATCTCTCCATCCATCAAATACGCTAACTGTTGTGAGATATATAGACCTAGTCCAGTCCCTTGAGTCTTGTCTGTAGACTGAAAAGGATCAAAAAGTGTATCAGTTACATCAGCAGGTATACCATCACCTGTATCATCAACATTGATAATAAATTTGACTTTGTCGTTCTCTAGCTCCTCAATACTCTTGATATAAAAACGAATAGAGCCTTGTTTTGTAAATTTGGCAGCATTAGATAGAAGGTTGATAAAAATTTGCTTTACCCTCTTGTCGTCAGATATCACAGGATACTCCAAAAGAGGGATAGTTGCAATGAATTCAACACCGTCTGCCACTTTGGACTTGATAAGACTAGCGCACTCATTGAGTATATCATCAAGGTCAAACTCTTTGACTGAGAGTTCTATACGGTTATCTTCTAGTTTGGCAACATCTAACAAATCACTAATAAGTGCCAACAGATGATCAGAACTCTGTACAATATTTGTTAGGTATCTTTTTTGTTTATTGTTAAGTAAGGTATCATCTAGTAGTTCACTATATCCCAATATAGCAGTAAGTGGTGTTCTGAGTTCATGACTGACAGAAGCGATAAATCTCTTCTCATTTCTTAGTGACTCTTCTAGCTCTTGATTGACCTTGGATAGGAGGTGAGAGAGAGTGAGCTTATCTTCATTGGCTTTGATATATTTTGCCTCTGTTTTCCCGATCTCTTTCTCTAAAATATCAAATTTTTTGGTGAGTACGGTTTTGCTAGTTGACTCTGGAAGATTATTTATGATAGTTATTATAGGTTGCATTAACATTGATTACTCCTTTTCTCGTAGTAGTGCGGTGACAAATGTCTCATTGTGAAAGCCATATCCACCAGGGAAGGCACCTATCTCTCCATAAGCAAAGAAGCCGACAAGAGGGCATTTGGCTGCTCTATAAGCTACCTCTATCTCTTGAATTGTAAATGCTCCAAGTACTTGCTTGCGTGAACAACAAGGAAATACAAGGGCTATATCGGGAATGAAGTTCTCTTTTTGTGATATAGACTCATTGATACTTTTTGATACCTCATCTATGATGGCTTTCCCTTGAGGAGCTGAGATGCGTACTTTGGACTTCTCTTCGACATGTCCTGCAAATATCAAAGATCCATCGACTTTATTGATATCTAATACAGCCCTATATACTACTTGACCATTACGCATAGTAACCTCAAGAGGATACTCTATACCTGTTTGAGGCATATCTATACTCTCAACTTGGAGATATGTTTTGTAAAACTCAGCAGCAGGTTTATTATCTATTTGGTAGACGATATTTTTATCTGCTTGGGTAACTATTTTCTCTTTGCCTATGCCTATCCACCCAAATGCGCGAGACCCCACTACTTCTATCTTGGAGTTATCTAGAGCCAAAACAACGGTACCGTGGTTATTGAAATTTTCTCCAGAAAAGACGAGAGTATCTTTGAGTATGAGGTCATCTCCTGCTGCTCCACCAAAGGCATATGTGACACCAGAACTCAATATCCCTTGAGTATAGGCATCATTATCAAATGCCAATCCAGCGGTAGCTGTGACAATAGTAGTATCATCAAATTGACTTCTAGCCCAGCTCCCTGCCTGCTTGCCCAGTGAGTAATATTGGTCTCCCCCAAAAGGAAACAACTTAAGAGCTATGGCCTTGGGGTCTACATCTACAAGCATGCAGACTATAGTCTCCTCTTTTTCATTTACACCTAACTCTTCATTTGCAAAGACTTCACCGACTGTAGTAGATCCAAATATATAAAATGAATATTTGTTTAACTCTGCTACTAATTTGCGTACATCATAAGCTACAGAGGTATAGACAAAAGCCAAAGATGGGGCAAATCCCTCCTTGATCTTTTCGTCTATCTCTTCTATCAAATCCTCGATAGAGTAGGCATTGATAAGCATACTTTTCATTATTTAACTCCCTTTTTATTTTTTATAATAATATCTTCTCTTTTTTGGATAAAAAATGAAAAGTTTTTAAGAAAGATCTCTACTAATACTGGATCAAATCTCTTGCCATTTAGAGCAGAAAATATATCATATGCCTCTTGCGGTGTATGACATTTTTGCTTACGATATGCCCTCTCTCCTAAAAGAGCTTCAAAAGTCTCTGCCATCATCACGATCATAGCCTCTTGGCTGATAGACCCCCCTTTAATTTGATATGGTATACCACTACCATCATATGATTCTCTATATTGCAAAACTATCTTTTTTGCCACTTCTATGAAGCCTGTCTCTAAACTATTTGAGAGTAGCTGATGACCCAATAAAACATATTTACCATAGAGCTTTCTATCTGCATCTGTGAACTTGTCTTCATAGTTTAGTATCCTAGAGGAACCTATCAAGCCTACATCTCTAACCTTGGTAGCACAGTATATATTTAATGATTGATTTGTACTATAATCTAGCTTTAGTGCAAACTCTTTAGCGATAGTAGCCACTAGTTTGATTTTTAAATCTTCTGATGCGTTTGACAAGGCTTTCAGTGAGGCAAGTTTACAAAAAAACTCTCTTTGAGATGCTTCTACATTATCATAATTGTAGGTTAGAAAATTTGCTATTTTTTTATTAGATACACTCTTCTTTGAGTATCTCTCTTTTTTATCGAGGAGTGCTTTATATATCTTTGCTATTAACTCATCTAGTCTGAAAGGCTTTGAGATGAAACCATCGGCACCCTTCCTGTACAGCTTCCTTTTTTCTTCTTTGTCAGTTGTCATGATCAGTATAGCAATTTCATCGTAAGCTCTTTCAGCTTTTACTATACTAAGCATCTCATGTCCATTCATGTTCGGCATATGCAAATCTAGTAGAATAATGTCTATTTGACTTTGTTTCATTACATCTAGAGCCTCTAGCCCATCACTTGCTTCAAAGAAATTGATTTGCACTATTTTACTAAGCAGTGACTTAATTAGTAGTCGATTGAATGGATCATCTTCGACTATAAGCATATTGATATTACCTATTTTCTCCCATTGCATACTATGCTCCTCTCGATAGATTTATATAAATAAATAGGGCATCCTTCATAAGTAGTTTACACTTTAAACTTATTGGATTTTGTAGGTGTGACCGTGTCACACGAGTATATCATCATTTGTGCGACATGGTCGCACCTACAACATTGTAAACTATCTTTTATTGGATATGAAGGATGCCTAAATATAGTTTTTTTGTATATCTGTTCTTGTGAGCTTTTTAATATTTATTACGATACTTAAGCTGCTCTTTGTCATAACTGTAGATATCACCACGCATCTGCAGTGTGCCACTAGGGTCAACCCACGCTGTGAGATAAGTTACATCAACAGGAATATGCTCTACTTTGTAATATGACTGCTGCTTCCCCTTGAGGATCTTTTGTGCTCTGTCATAATCAAGATTTGAGTTGAACCCTGCAAAGGTTTTCATCAGCTCCCTTGGTTTCTCTAGACGGATACAGCCATGACTATAAGCCCTTCTCTGTCGCTTAAATAGATGCTTGGTTGGTGTATCGTGCATATAGACTGAGAACTTATTGGGGAAAAGAAATTTTATTTTTCCTAGAGCATTTTTATGTCCTGGTACTTGCGCAAAACGATAAGGTACCGACTTGCTGTATCGATACTTACTCCAGTTGACTGAAGAAGCAGAGATCTTTTTTGCATCTGAACCCCACCCGTTTCGTATCTCAATACCCTGCTTCTTCATCGCATTAGAATTTCTCAGCAGTTTAGGGATCATCTCTTTTTGAATAATGCTTTTAGGGACATTCCAATATGGATTGAGAACGACAGTTTCAACAGTATCACTAAATACAGGTGTTGGATGTTTTTTCTTTCCTGTGATGACTTTCATAGTTTGGAAGATTTCTCCATTCTCATAAAAATATAGTTTAAAGGCAGGAATATTAATCATGATATGCCTATTGCTCTCTTCTCGTTTCATCATTTTCATTCGATCAAGATTGAGTTCCATTTTAGTCAAAATTTGATTGAGGCTCTGGCGGAGTATATTGCTAGTACTTTTTCCAATCACGCCATCCGCACTCTGACCGTTTCGCTTTTGAAAACGCTTTACAGCATCAACAAGGCAAATATCATAGGTGTCTGAATAGCTTGATTCACAACTCTGTAGGTCACCACTTAAATAGAGTCGTTTTCGGATCAGTGGGATCACACTATTGCTCATGCCAGGCTTAATAGTATCAAAACTAGGGATCACTGGCCACTTATCACTCTCTGCAATCTTAAGATAATGAAAATACCATTTTTCAAGATTTGTGTAGAGTTGTGTTTGAGGGGTTGTCTGATCAAAAAGCCCTCTGACCTCTTCGCTGTTTCTCATTGATTCCAAAAGAGAATAGACAGTATATTTTGGATATATTTCCCAATCTGCATGAATACCGTCTGTTACAATAATCTGCTGCAAACGACCTCGAAAAATAGGCCAATTAATCATACCATAGATCTTGTAGTTGGCATAATTTTTGTAGAGTTGGGTCATCTTAAGCTCAAGCTTGATTTGCTTTTTGATTGATCTCTTTCCTCCAAAAAAAGAGGCAGAAGTACCAAATGATTCAATAGCACTATAGTCTCTGTATATTTTTGTATTATGACTTAACAAGGAGTCTGATTCTATCTGGTCGAGAAGACCTCGTCCTAGTGTTGAGAGTCCATACGCCGTAACCCAAATCGGTTTATTGGCACTAATAGTATAAATTTTTCGTATAGAGCTGTTTTTTGCCTGAGCTTTCACTATCTTGGCAATAACTGTGGGTGCAGCTGTATCGAAACCGATTGCCATTATCTGTGTAGTGAACAGTAGCGCAAGTGTAAGTAAAATTCTAATTTGCCTCATTGAATACCTTATCCTAAATTTGAAGATTTTTTAGATATTGTACCCAAATCTATATTATTTTCTGATGTGCAAACTGTTGTCTGGAGTTTTCTTACCTCTATTTTTCCAGCTTCGTCTGCTCTCAGTGCAATGGCAGTTGCGCCTACCTTTATCTCCATTGTCTGTTTTGCAAGTGAACATGTTTTGACGATTATATTTTCTCCACGCATCAAGCCAAACGAACTGAAGCGATCTCTAAGTGCTTTGTCAGCATGTATCTTGATGATTTCTGCCTCATCTCCCTTGTGTAATTTATTTAATAACATTCTTTTCCTTTTAAATGAATTAATCATAGCACAAATCTGCTTTATGGGTCTTGGTGAGATATTAATATTTGAGAAATCTTTTTCTTTGGGAATAAATATTATTTAAGAAGAAGTGACGGACAAGGAGACGAATATCCTGAAAAACACTTCAAAGCCACTTCTTATTCTAGGGGTACGATCGCCGAGAGAAAACAAGGAGAGTTTACATTTTAGACAAGGAGTAGAGCAAACTCTCGACATCGTTATGAAAGAATTTTTCTTTCATAACAAGTATTATATCTCTTTAGGGTAAACGATTGGAAAACAGATTATAAATAGATAAATAACTCTGATTTAAAACTTTTCTGTCCCACTTAGGACTGGCACAAATCGGCAGGGTTCGATCTCTTCGCTACTGATGCGTCCTTTTCGTTTGTAAAATCGTGTAATAATTTCCTTTGATCCTTTTTGTACAGGAGCAACCAATATTCCGCCTTCTGCAAGTTGATCGAAAAGAGCCTGTGGAATCTTTTTGGCAGTCGCAGAAAAGAGTATTCGCTCATAGGGTGCATGGGCTTTCCAGCCTCTTTGTCCATCATCAAATCTGGTAAAAATATTGTTGATCTCCATATTGGAAAATCGAGCTCTTGCCTCTTTAATTAGTGTATCAATACGCTCAATGGTAAAAACGCGTCGGCAAACTTGGCTCAATATAGCAGCCTGATAACCGCTACCGCACCCTACCTCTAAAATAGTGTCTACTTTTTTAAGTTCCAAGTGCTGTGTCATCTTGGCGACAGTGAGGGGAGAGCTGATCCACTGTCTAGCGCTCATAGGTAGTGCGTCAAGCTGATAGGCGAGATGCCGGAAGCCACTAGGCACAAAAGCTTCACGATCGACACGAGAAAAGGCATCCCGAACATGGGGATCAAGTGTAAACTCTTTTTCGATCTCTACAATCATTTTTTGTAGTTTGATAGGTACCGGCATTATCTCTCTTCTGTTTATAATTAAAGCGAATTTTATCTAAAATTCTATTAAGGCTACCCAAGGATACAAACAGCCAAATATTCTTATTCTGATCTTAATCCATAGGAATATAGCGACGCATCTTTGTGATCTCGGCAAAATCTACTATACCCTCGACGCTATTACTATCATCATCCTGTATCACTTCACCATTGGGTGAGATGATGGCCGATGAGCTAGCCATATCATCATCACTACTGTTTGAAACCATAACATAGCACTGGTTCATGATCGCTAGTGCACGGGGGAGAATTTCAAGATGACTTTTGCGAGGCAATCCCCATCGTGAGGGCACAAGTATAATATCCACTCCCTCTATCTGCTTCCACAACTCTTTGAAGCGCAATTCAAAACAGATGATTAACGCATACTTTGTCCCATCGACCTCAAAAGGCTTAATCTCTTCAGATTCTCCTGCTTTGAGATAGAGATCTTCATCACCCATTTTGAAAAGTTTTACCTTCTCTTGTTGATGGACGATCGTATGGTTATGGATGACAACAGCTCGGTTGACAAAATCTTGTCCCTCTTTGAGAATAAGAGTCAAGGCTACGATCTGATCGCCTATGATTTCTTTGAGAATCTCTATGGCTTTTGCAGAAAAATCGGCAGCAGCTTCTATATGCTCATAGTCATAAGCTGTCAAATATACTTCAGGTACAATAATTACTGCCTTGTCACTATGTCTCTCGATCAAAGAGAGAAGAACATCAAGATTTTCTTGATATACTTTTTTACTCGGAAGCTGTAGGCTTACAGCTTCTATTTTTTTTCTAAAACTCATTTTTGCCTCACTTTTAAGTTCTTAGCTATGTATCATAGTTTTTTTGATACACTTAATAAATTATACGAGGAATCCCTATGAAAGAGCTTGAAGAAGAGAGAATCAGTCAACTTCTTGGCATCATCAATCTATACCCTGCCATCCGAATTATGCACTTTAGTGATGATAGTAATCTCTTGAGTAAAAAAATCGGGCAGATATGTGAAGAGAATGATTATGAATATCAACTTAACTGTACCCAAGATATTTGCTATGAGGAAAAGAGAAAAGAATATGCCGAGAGTGGCAATATCAAGATCAAACAGATCAATCTCGCACAACCGCGCTATGCGATACAGGCAAAAATGTACGACTACCTCTTTGTCACCTGTGAAATTTCAAATGAAGAGAGAGCCTCATTTCTCAAAAAGAGTTATCCTGCGATCAAAAATGCTGGATTGATTTTGCTTTTTATTCCTAAAAACAATTTCACAGAAAATCATATCTGGAGTGGACTTCTTGAAGAAAATAATTTTGTTGCGACTAATACACTGGATACTTTTTCCAATTATGATGTAATCATCTCCAAAAAGATGCATGGCTGGGGTGGGTAAAGGATTGTTTAAAAAGTTTTGCTATACTAAGTAAAAATAAAGTGGTACTAGATTATTAAAAGGAAAATAATGAATAAAATAACACTCTCCGCCTTGGTGGCATTGGCAATAGGAAGCAGCTCTCTTCAGGCGGATGATGCTGGGTTGTACCTCGGGCTTGGATATGCGTATACTACTATTGAGTTGGGAACATCGGATGATCTCTTCGACCTTTTGGCATTTGATGTTGTAACTGATAGTGTTGTTATTCTCGCAGGATTTGACTTCAATGAGTGGCTCGGTATTGAAGGGCGATATTATTGGAATGTTAGTTCCGCTTTGGTCGATACATATGACAATTATGATATTTTTGATGAATACAAGGCAGAAAGTTTTGCCTTTTATGCCAAGCCGCAATACAGTTTTGATGTGATCTCAATTTATGCACTTTTGGGCGTAACAATGAATGACTATACGCTTCTTTTGCAGTCAAATAGTGATACTCTGTTTTCTTGGGGATTGGGTGCCAAATTTAATTTTACAAAGAGTTTCGGTGCTTTTGTAGACTATACTGACTTAGGAGAGACCGATACGATACTGACCACAGGGCTCAACTCTTGGAACTTTGGTATCAGCTATAAGTTTTAATTTGCAGTACACGATATACGGTTTATCATCTTTCCATCTCCTTGCCAATGAATTAAGCACGGTAGGGGTCATGTGTTGCAAAATCAACTCACGAAGTGGGTGGAT
>Ga0164318_10004402_pt1 | contig 13539 bp, 10 predicted proteins | sample GuaBasSedimGuay9_FD_113734 | JGI IMG/M metagenome (GOLD analysis project Ga0164318, IMG submission 113734) | Subseafloor sediment microbial communities from Guaymas Basin, Gulf of California, Mexico - Guay9, Core 4571-4, 0-3 cm | ecosystem: Environmental > Aquatic > Marine > Hydrothermal vents...
ATGTAAAAGTAGCCGTCTTCATCCTGCCGGCCGATGTCCCCGGTCCGGAACCATTCACCGAAGAAGACCGCGCGGGTTTCTTCCGGTCGTTTCCAGTAACCCTTCATCACGTTGGGTCCGCGAACACATATTTCCCCGATCTCTCCCGGCGGCAGGCGACGTCCGGAATCGTCCATAATGGCCATTTCCACCAACTCTACCGGCCGACCTACGGAGCCGATCTTCCGGAGACCCCCGATCGGATTTACGCAGGTGACCGGAGAGCATTCCGTAGGCCCGTCTCCCTCATAGATAAGAACTCCGAAGCGCTTCTCAAACTGCTCCAGGGTTTCTACTGGAAGAGGGGCTCCGCCACTGATGCAGAATTTCAGCTGGCTGAGTGTTTCGGTAAACCGTTCGGGCAGGCGCAGGAGTGCAGCGAACATTGCCGGCACCCCCATGAATACCGTGGCATCATGGTCAGCAACGGACTCGGCGACTTCGACCGGGTCGAAGCGGGGAAGAGGAATGAATGCGATACCGTGCAGCAGGGAATGCAGCATGCCGGCGGTCGCGGCGAACGCGTGGAACATGGGAAGGACCAGCAGGATACGGTCGGCACCCGGTTGAAGCCGCAGCGCGCGACTCACACTCCAGGCGTTACTCACCAGGTTGCGGTGGGTCAACATGGCGCCTTTGGGTCTTCCGGTGGTACCGGAGGTATAAAGAATGGCCGCGATGTCGTCGGCGTCGCAGGCGGCGGCCCGGGACCGCTCCAGATGTTCGGCGGGTGTCTGGATCCAGTCGGTATTTTGGTCCGGAATTGAGGGCAATTCCCACAGAAGCTGCATGCCGGTGCTCTGCGCTGCGGTGAATGCTTTCTGGCGCAGTTCTGGGCTGAAGATCATGCCGGACGCTTCGGCATCCTTCAGCATCCAGGCAATTTCTTTTTCGTGGTAAAGAAAATTCAGCGGAAGAACCGTGGCACCGCTCCTGACAATGCCGCAATAGGCAATGGCGAAGCCTGCCGAGTTGAGGCTGAGCAAAGCTACCCGGTCACCGTGCCCGATGCCCCGACTGCGGAGCCGGGTGGCGAGACGACGGCTGAGAGTCTCGACTTCAGAGAAGGTCCAGGATCGCTGTGGGGTGATGATTGCGGGGTACTCGGCGAATCTGCGGGCAGCCGAGGCCAGAGCTTCATCCAGGCAGCAGACGTCAATACTGGTAGGCACTTCCACCGATGAACTCCCGCAGAAGAGACTTCGGCGGCACGCAACTGTCGTCTTCCACCGGGGTGAGCTCTTCAAGGAATTCGCTGACGCGCTTGGCCCGGATGTAGGCGTCCTGCCGCTTGGGATCCTCGCGGTACAGCCGTAGCGCCTCGGGAAAGTGATGCCACAGCTTGGCCTTGAGGATCGGCAGCTCGTAGGGCAGGGCGCTGTTCACCAGGTAATCCACCGTACTGATGAAAGGGATGATATGTTTAAGTTCACTGCGCCGGACGTAGTGCCAGTGGGTCAGGGTCTGCAGCGGCTGCAGGTTTCGGTGCCAGCTGTCCCGGATCATGCGTCGCAGCAGGCGGTTATCCGCCCAGCGCATGAATTCGCCGTGCCGGTTGCGTACCTGTCCGAGGGTCTCGATATAGACACGGAATTTCCGGGATGCCGGAATACTTTCAGTCATCGGGCCGAATAACCCGTGAAGACTGTCGATGAGCAGCAGTTCGTCTTCTTCCAGCCGCAGGGGGTGTACGTCCAGTGTTCGCTTGCCGGTCTTGAAATCGTAGTGCGGTGTGCGGACCTCCTTGCCTTCCAGCAGCGCAACCAGGTGCTTGTTGATCAGCTCCAGATCCAGTGCGTACGGGGTCTCATAATCGTAATCGCCGAACTCGTCCCGGGGATGTTTTTCCAGATCGAAGAAGTAATTGTCTATATTGATCGCCTTGAGCTTCATACCGGCCTCGGCCAGCTTCTCGCTCATCTTGATGGTGGTGGTGGTTTTCCCGGAGGATGACGGGCCGGCGATTATTACCATGCGGACCTCGGGAAGTCGCTTGATGATCTGTTCGGCGCCGGCGGCCACTTCCTGCTCATAACGCCGGTCGCATGCAGCGACAAGTTCCGGGAAGCGTCCTGAAGAGATCCAACTGTTGATGCCCTCGTTGGTCGCACAATTGTGGTCGATATTCCAGAGCAACACCTCGTAGATCTTCTTGAAAGGGATGTTGTCAGTTGTCGGTATACGTCCGGCCCGTGCCTCGCGCGCCAGCGCCCGTTCGTGCCGATAGCGGATATAGGCGCGTGCGGTCTTGGCATGTCCCCGCTTTATCAGGACCTGTTCAACCATGTCCTGGATTTCTTCCACAGAAGGTATACAGCCCGGCCCGTAAGTCTCCACCAGGGATTTTTCCACCTCGGCAGCGAGCCGGTCGGCCAGTGCGCGGTCATGCCCTCCCACGGCCGCGGCGGCCTTGAAGATGGCCGTGGCGATGCGGTCCCGATCATACGGAACAATTGTTCCATCCCGCTTTACGATTTTCTCGATAGGAGGACGATTGTTCAATCCGCAGACCTCCAGCGACCTCTCAACGAAGTCGTTATTGTAGCGGGCTTACAGGTAGCCTTCCAGTCTTTTGATGCGGGTGGGATGTCGGAGCTTGCGAAGAGCTTTGGCCTCGATCTGCCGGATGCGCTCGCGGGTGACGCCGAAACGACTACCGACTTCTTCCAGAGTATGAGTACAGCCGTCGTCCAGTCCGAATCTCAGGCGCAACACTTCCTGTTCGCGGGGGGTAAGGGTTTTCAACACCTCCCGGATCTGCTCCTTGAGCATGATGGTTCCGGTAGTATCGGCGGGATCCTCCACGTTGGCGTCGGCGATCATGTCGCCGAAGTGGGTGTCCTCGTTGTCGCCCACCGGACTCTGCAGGGAGATGGGATGCTGGGCGGTCTTGAGAATGGCGCGTACCCGCTCCACCGGTAGTTGCATTTCCTCCGCCACCTCTTCGGGAGACGGTTCCCGGCCCAGCTCCTGGAAGAGCTGTTTCTGGACGCGCATGAGCTTATTGATGGTCTCGATCATATGCACCGGAATGCGGATGGTGCGGGCCTGGTCCGCGATGGAGCGGGTGATGGCCTGGCGGATCCACCAGGTCGCATAAGTACTGAACTTGTAGCCCCGGCGGTACTCGAATTTCTCGACCGCCTTCATCAGGCCCATGTTTCCTTCCTGAATGAGGTCAAGGAAGGAGAGGCCGCGGTTGGTGTATTTCTTCGCGATACTGATCACCAGTCGCAGGTTGGCCTCCACCATTTCCGTCTTGGCCTGCAGGGCCCGGCGCATCCAGGAGCGCATCTCTTCCCAGCGAGTGAGGAACTCATCCGCGCTCATACATTGCTCCTGTTCCATGGCGCGGAGTTCTTTCCGGGCGGCCTGCAGCTCCTGCCGCTTGCCGCCGGAGCCTTCCAGCTTCTTGATACGACTGCGCAGTACACGCATCCGCCGATAGGGATCGGCGGTCAGTTCAGCGAGATCCTCAATGGCTTTCTGCTTGAAGTACAGCTTTTCCAGACTCTGGGCCAACCGACTGCGATACTGCTCCAGCTTCTTGAGGATGCGGGTGCGCTCGCTCTTTTTGAGCGATTTCTTGCGGGACTGGCGGTAGAGCTCAGCGACCTGGCCGGCTTGGCGCTCAATAGTACTCCGCAGACGCCTGACATGGCGGAAATATTTCTGGCGGCTTTCCACGTGCTTATCGTTTACCACCCGGTCAAAGCGCTCCTGCCCGTTTTCTATCCTTTCCAGGAGCTCCAGGCACAACTTGACCGCACACCCGAACCGCAGGAACAGGCGACGACTGTTGATTTCCGCGTCTTCGATGCGCTTGGAGATCTCCACTTCCTGCTCGCGGGTAAGGAGGGGAACCTGCCCCATTTGCTTCAAGTACATACGGACCGGATCGTCCAGGGCCGCTTCGGCCTCCGCGCGGCGCAAGCGGTCTTCGGCTTCCTTGCGGAGTTTGATCTTGTCCACATCCTCGGCCGATACGATTTCGATATCCATTTTCCGAAGGAGAATAAGGATGCCTTCCATTTCATCCGGGCTCACCACGCTTTCCGGCAGGGCCTCGTTGATGTCATCGTAAGTCAGGTATCCCTGTTCTCGTGCCAGCGCGATCAGTTCTCGAATCTTCTGATTGCGTTCTTCGCGTTTGACTCTGAGCGCGACGGGAATCGCGGCCTGTTGGCGAGAAGATGTGCTCTGCTTGCGGCTGCGCGTTTTTTCAGCGGTTCTAGCGGCCATATCACTTACCTCCCTGCCCGTGGCACCAGTGCTGAGATGCTCGCGGCCGGGTACAGACTCTCCGAGCCGGGGGGAAATCCCGGGGGACCGGCTGGAAGCCGGCATACGGCAGGATACCGAGAGCCTCTATTCCGGCGCGGAGACACACCCATCCCCAATTATAAGCAAAGTTGGCAATAACATTCTCGCGCTGCCGGGATCCGTCAAGTGGAAATGCGATTTTTTTTGGTAATTTGGGGTGTACGGCTCCCCGGGCAACATGAGAAGGGGTTGTCAAGCAATTTTCTGAATCTCCAGCAGCGGCACCGCCCGCTCCCAGCCTTGTTCAAGCAGCTTGATGTCCACCGTCAATTGCTTGGACTCAAGACGCAGTCGCTCCCGTTCACGTTCTTCGCCGCAATGCTGGAGCTGCCGGTGGATCTCGGCTCTTTTTCTTTTCAGTGCCTTGCGCCGGATTACCAGCAGTACGTCGCGGGCGGCATCCTGCGGCGTTCTCTCCGAGTTTTCCACGCGGGAGGGCCGCATCAACAGCTCCGCAAAGAGCCGCTGGCATTCCTGGTCGTCAGTGGATGTCGGATCAACCGGCAGGCGGATCTTTTCTGCACTATCCGCCTGGAGGGCGGCAAGCACAATTGCCCGGCAGTGCGGATCCTGCAGGTCCTCGGGGTGAAGATACCGTGAAACGAGATCGCGGCATTCGCGGTGATGCTTCAACAGCAGCTCGGCGAGCGAGATTTCTTCCTCGGGATGAAGGATTTCCTTGGGACGGGTATCTTCTGCGGGTAGGGGAATCCGCTGGCGACGGGAGACGCGGCGGAGGTCTTCCCGCAGGAACGACTCCTCTATCCCCAGGAGGGTGGAAGCGCGGTGAAGCAGGAAATCCCACTGGACCGCGCTGGGGGCGGCCAGGATCGTCTCCAGCAGTGCCGCCGAAGTGCGCGAAATGCCGCTCTGCGTGCTGAGATCCTCCCGGCGGCGCAGGATCTCGAAATGAAAATCCAGGATATTCTTCTGGTGTTTGAGTACTTCTTTGAACGCCTCAGGCCCCCTTTGTAGGATCAATGAATCCGGATCTGACTCCTCCGGCATGATCACCAGGGACACTTCGAGCCCGGCCCCCAGCAGTATACGGCCCGCTCGTACCGCGGCGTCTTGGCCTGCGGAATCAGCATCCAGCACCACGACTACCTTGTCCGCGTAGCGTCGGATCAGAGATGCCTGCTCCGGAGTCACCGCCGTTCCCTGGCTGGCAACCGCGTTAGTAATTCCCGCAAGGTGACAGCGGATAACGTCTATCTGCCCCTCACACAATACCGCGGTCTTGCTGTCCACGATGGCCTGGCGGGCGTGGGAAAGGCCGAAGAGCACCCGCCCCTTACGGAAGATGGCCGTATCCGGGGAGTTTACATACTTGGCGCTCCGCGGGTCGCCTTCCAGCACCCGTGCGCTGAACGCCACCACCCTCCCGGCCTCATCGCTGATGGGAAACATGATACGATCCCGGAAGCGCTCTACGAACCGGGAGCCATCGGCGTGGCCCTCACGCTGGACAACCAGGCCCGCAGCCGCCACCAGTTCGGCGCTGAAACCCTGTTTCCGCGCCCAAGAGATTATGTCGGATCCGGCGGCCGGTGCGTATCCGAGCTGGAATTTCTTCACGGCCCCCTCCCACAGACGCCGCTTGTGCAGATAGGCGCGCGCTGCTTCTGCCGCTGGAGATTCGAGTAGAATCTGGTGATAGTACCGGGCGGCCGCGCTCATCAGCCGGAACAGCGCAGGCCGGTCGGCCTTGGGTTTCCGGTCAGCACCGGCGTCGTACTCCAGTCGGATCCCCAGCCGGTCGGCGAGCAGGCTCACTGCAGTAGGAAAATCCACCCGCTCGTATTCCATGATAAAGCGGAAGACGTCCCCGCCCCGCCCGCATCCGAAACAGTGATAAATCTGAAGCTGCGGATTGACGTGGAAGGATGGAGTCTTCTCGCGGTGAAAAGGGCAGAGGGCCTTGAACCCGGAGCCAGCGCGTCTCAGGGGAATGTAGCTTCCGATGATCGTCTGGATATCCGCCGCGTTACGGATTTCTTCCACGATTTTTCTGGAGATGGGGGCCATGGCCTTGCAGACGCCGTTTTCGCTCCCGCAATCCGGACGCCATTCTATCGCGGTACCGCGGAGCGGGCAACTGTTCCAGCAAGGGAGCTGCATATCGCAGGTACAGTTTTCCGCTCAGTGATGACTCCAGAACATAGTGACGGACGTATTCTGCGGGCGCCAGGGAACAGAAAAAGAAAGCCGCCAGAAGCAGGATGGTGCACCGCAGCAATCCGGCAAGCGCACCGCCGATGCGCTCCACCATGCCGTGGAACGCGGGTTGCAGTAGGCGCTTGAGAAGATGCCGCAGCATGATGAAGCCTGCCAGCCCGGCCAGAAGGATCAGAAAGAAGGCCAGCGCCGGCGAGGCTTCGGAGGTAATGCGGGTATGTGCCAGAAGCGCGTCTGAGAGAGCCGGATAGAACCGGAACCCCGCCCAGGCCACGACGAGGACCGACGCCACTCGTGCCAGCTCACCGGACAGCCCACGGCACACACCGCTGAACAGCCCTGCAGCCAGGAAGAATGCCACGCAGATATCCAGTATGCTCCATTCCATTGCGGATGTTTATTCTCCCTTGCTCACCACTCCAGCCTCGTCGTTCAGCGCTGCTTTGGGGTCCCGCGTCGCAACGTGGCGGGCTCCCCACGTGAGGGGGAACCGGTGTCGCCCCGGCCCGCTCTGTGGCGCATCATATCCGCCAGCACTATCCATCATAGAACTGGTCACGATACGGGTCACGCAGATGCGGCCTAGAGATCGTAAAGTTTCTCATCGCGTCGCGGCGGCGGCCGACTGCGTTTCCGTCCCCCGCCTTCCTGCCCGGGAAAGACAAAGGGCTCTTCCTCGCTTTCCAGCAGATCGCCCATCTCTTCTTCGATGGCCTCGGGGTCTTCCCCGGCTTCCATCCGGCGCATAGCCTCCTCCATCGGCTCGCTGAACTTCAGCCCGGTCATGTCGGCGAAACGCCTCATCAGTCGGGCAGCCTGCCGGGGATCTTCCTCGTCCAGGCTGCCGGCCTCCTTTTCCAGGGCGCTGACCGCCTGTTCCAGGCGGGACTCGTCCAGCGGCAAGTCCTCCTCACCGGAATCTTCCCCCGAGGATGTGCTGCGGAGGGAAGAAAAGCGCGAAATCATCCGGCGCATCCGCCGGCTGCCGCATCGCGGACAGCGGGGAACCTTGGTGGTATTAACAGTTCGGGAAAAGAAGCTGAAGATCGTGTTACAGCGTGCGCAATAGAATTCGTATATCGGCATCCGGCACCTCCACCTCGCCATTGACTGGTATTAAGGTGCACAGATCTCCCGGTAATTGCAATTCCGGCAGACGGAGGAATCCGCGGCGGCTTCCCACTCCTCGACAGGCAACGGTTCATTGCGGCGGATATCACCGTCCACCAGGTACTCCGCCATGTCGGCTACCGAGCTGCGGATGAAGCCGATGATTCTTTCCAGCTCCGCGGCCTTCATCCGGCGGGCGACAACTTCGCCGGGAGAAAGATATTCAACGAAAACCACGATGTTTTCCGGCATGACGCCGAAGCGGCGGTTGGCCCACAACCCGTAGAGAGCAAGCTGGTCCATATGGGATTCGCGCGGCCGGCCGGACTTCCAGTCATGGATACAGACGTCGCTGCCCGACTGATAGGCATAGTCAGGGACGGCGTAAACCGGGATTTCGTCTATTTCGATGGCCTCGGGATGGGTTCCGATACTGGCGGTAGTGGCCAGTTCCTGCTCGTGTCGGACTTCCTTGAGCCGCGGCCAGACCAAGCCGATGAAGTTCTCCACGCATGCCAGCACGGTATCCTTCACCCGCTGAACCTGCTTGCGTTCGGCCTCCGGTTCCCATTCCCCGTAATAGTGCTCGCGCAGACACGGATACTTTTTGGGATCCTGCTTCCATAATTGCTGCCGGGATGATCTCCAGGTTTCGTTCAGAAAAGGTCGTGCGGCGGCCTCGTACGCTTCCTGCGCATCCACCGCGGCACCGGCTTGAAGCCTTCGCAGTGTCCACATCACCGCCCGCTCCGCGGCGTTGCCCGTCAGGGTGTAGATATTCACCATCTTGGAAAGCCGGTAGGCCTTGCGGGCCAGTTCCGGCGCGTCCTTTTCCCATCCGCCCCAGCCCGCATATTTGCTCCAGTATCGCTTCCGGCGGCAGGTTTCGAATTCGTCCGCCGCGCTGAAGGACCAAGTGAAGCGGTTCTTGAGTTGGCTCATCGGTTAGCTTTCCCCTTTTCCTTGCCGACGCCCGGGTTGCTAACGGCTCACGCGTGCCGATCCGCGGGCCGCTTCGCGCACTGCGTCGGCATACTGCAATATGCCTGATGCTATACCTCGGGCAACCTTCTCACGATAGGTCGCCGTCAGCAACTTTTCTTCTTCGTAAGTGTTGGAAAGGAACCCGCACTCCACCAGGACTGCAGGGCACGGCGCCTCCTTGAGTACATAGAAGCGGGAACGCCGGACACCACGGTCGGGTGCACGGGTGTAATCCAGCAGGGCCTTCTGAATGAAATACGCCAATACCAGATTGGCACCGTTCCATGCGTTGCCGCGATATACGCTGTAGCCGCGGCGCCGGCGGTGGCCATCGTTGGTGGACGGGAAGCCGGGCATGGCCAGAACATAGGTTTCCACCCCCCGTCCGCGTCGCCCGACCGTGGCATTGGCGTGAATACTCACAAAGAGGTCTGCGTTCCAGCGCGCCGCCTTTTTCACTCGCTCGTCCAGACTCAGGTAACGATCACTCTCGCGGGTGAGGTAGACCTTGAGCCCCGCATTGGCCACGTGGACCCGCACCCGCCGCGCAATGTCGAGAACCACGGCTTTCTCCTCGACTCCGCGCCGTCCCCGGGCGCCGCGGTCGCGCCCACCGTGGCCGGGATCCAGCACCACGCGGCGGCAGCGCAGCCGCTGCAGGTGAGCATAGCGCCTCAAGAGCGGATCCAGCGTCCAGCAGGCATCCGCGTAGTCGAGCGCATGGCGCCATCCGGCCCGGTACAGAGGCGCATTGAGCCAGACCCGTACGCCGTTGAAGGTCAGTTCGCGGCTGTTTTCCCGGAAGAGTAATCGGCTCCAGCGGCTGGAGAGGGAAAGGTTTTTTTGTCCTGCTTTTCGCAGTCGCAAGTTGTAGACCCGGGCAACTTCGTTGAGGTAGACGAGTTTCTTGCCGGCGCGGGTTACATAGCGCAATCCCCGCGGACAGGGAGCGGACGGCGTACCGGCAGCGATGGCAGCCAGGGCCACCAGGACGAACCCGGCTCGCACACGGGAAACCCGGCTGGTTGAACTGGGGCGCATCGTTTGAGCCTGTTTTTTTCTGGCCCTTGCCGATCGGCCTGTAAAATTCTTTCGGTTCCCGGTATTCTGGTGTAAGAGAATACTCAACCGCAGCAGCAGGATTTTGACAAGCAGGGATCTGAGCCGGAGATGACCGAAGTACGGCCAGAGGATGTCTCGCGGAAGATACGCGACCTTTACGAGCGAGGGGTGGCGGCCTATGAGCGCGAGAACCTGGATTACGCGATCGAGGTGCTGAACACCTGTCTTGAATTCGAACCGCGGCTGCTGGCGGCGCGGAAGTACTTGCGGGCGGCGGAGATCAGGAAGCATCGGCACAATGCCAAGAACCGCGTTTTTCATCTGGTCCAGACGCTGGCCGGATTGCCTCAGTTTCTCCTGGGGAACCTCAAGCTCAGCCGGCAGCCCCGGGAAGCGCTCAAGACCGCCGAGTCGCTGATGCGCCGGGATCCCTTCAACCTGCTGTTCATCCGCCTGCTGGGGCGGGCGGCGGAGGCGGCGGATCTTCCCGAGGCGGCTCTGCAGACCCTGGAAGTAGCCCGCGAATACTATCCGCATGACGGGCAGTTGCTGGACTGGATGGGGCGGCTGTACATGCAGACCGGCCAGGCGCGCAAGGCTCGCGAGTGCTATGAACGGCTGGTCCAGCTTCGCCCCACCGACCCGGCGGCCCTCAAGAAGCTGAAGGACGCCACTGCGCTGGACACCATGCAGAAGGGCGGATGGGACCAGGCCACCTCCTACCGCGATGTAATCCGTGACGAGAAGGAAGCCGTGCGCCTGGAGAAGGAAAGCAAGGCGGTGAAGACCGAGCGGGATATCCAGGATCTGATTGCCGCACTCCGGGAGGACCTCAAGCGAACTCCTGATGACGTTAACCGGCATCGCCGCCTGGCCGAACTGCTTGTTCAAGCCGAGCGGTACGAGGAAGCGCTGGAAGTTCTTGGTCGGTGCCAGCAACTGGCGGGAGGCCGTGACCCGGAGATAGACCAGATGTTTACCAATGTGAAATTGAAGATATTCGACCGCGATATCCGGCGGCTGCGGGAAGCGGGAGACGCTGCGGCAGCGGAGGCGAAAGAGAAAGAGAAGCAGGAGTTCGTGCTCCGGGCGGCCCGTGAAAAGGTTGAACGCTACCCGCACGACCTGCAGTACCGCTATGAACTCGGGGTGCTCCTGTACGAACGCGGCCTGCTGACCGAAGCGATTCAGCAGTTCCAACAGGCCCAGCGGCATCCGCAGCGGCGGCTCAAATCGCTCTACTATCTGGCTCTGTGCTTCAAGGCCAAGAAGCAGTACGATATCGCTATGGAGCAACTGGAGAAAGCAGCGGCGGAGATTCCCAGCATGGACGCGCTGAAAAAGGATATTCTGTACGAAATGGGAACGATTGCCGAGGCCATGGGGGATCGGGAAAAGGCCGCGCGGTGTTTCAAGGAGATTTATGCAGTGGATATCTCCTACAAGGACGTGGCCGAGAAGGTCGAAAAAATCTACGGGCAGTAGGCCCTGCTTTCCGTTACGAAATCAGGTTGTCGTCCTATGGCTATGTCTGGCGGCCGGCTGTTCGCGCCCCGGAATACCGCTGCCCGATGAGGAGCGGTACCGGCCCACTGCCGATGAGTACTCCATCATGACCTATAATCTTAAAGCTTTCGGCTACGAAGACCGCGACGGTGATGGCCAGCAGGACGATCCCAAACCCCGGGAGGAAGTGGAAGCAGTGGTGGATCTGATCTCTGCGGCTTCCCCGGACATTCTGGCGATCCAGGAGATAGGCGGCGCCGACATGCTCAAGCAGTTGCGCTACTCGCTGAGAGACCGCGGCGTGGAATACAAGGACGTGGAATTTATCGAGCGCGGCGGTTATCAGAAAAACATCGCACTGCTCTCGCGCTTTCCGATCGTTTCGCGGCAGTCGCACCTCGACGACACCTACAGGCTGGGCAACGTGGAACTGCCCGTGGCGCGGGGCATCATAGACGTCACCATACAGATTACACCTGCGTACCGTCTGCGGGTCATGGTGGCCCATCTGAAGAGCAAGGTGTACCATCCATTGGGGCAGACGGAAATGCGCCGTTCCGAGGCACGGATTCTGGGCAAGCATGTGCGGCGCGCGCTGCGCCGGAATCCACAGCTCAACCTCGCGGTGGTGGGGGACTTCAACGACTATTACGGCTCCAGTCCATTACGCCTGATCCGCGGCCGCGAGAGCCATCCCTACCTTCTGGACCTTCGTCCGCAGGATTTCGTAGGCGATGTCTGGACGCATTTTGAGTCGGCCCTCGACCTATACCAGCGGATTGACTACATCCTGGTCAGCCGCGGCCTGTACGCAGATCTGGTCAGGGAGAAAACCCACGTGGTCCGGTCACCACTGACGGCGCGGGCCTCGGACCATCGTCCCTTGATTGCCGTATTCCGGCGCAAGGATCTGCCGCCGCGGAAATAACCGCCCCGACGGTATTTTCAGGATACGAAGGCGGGGTGGAGCTGCTGCCAGAGATCGTCGAGCGACTGCGGAATCACTTTGGTCCCCCCCACTACCGGCATGAAATTGGTGTCTCCTGTCCAGCGCGGCACCAGATGCAGATGGACATGACCCGGCAGGCCGGCTCCGGCGCATTCCCCCAGATTGAGGCCGGCGTTGAATCCTTCTGCCGACATTGTCCGGCGCAGGACCTGGATACTGCGGCTGAGCAGATCAATCATTTCGTGGCGTTCCTCCGGATTCATGGCATCAAGATCGGGAACGTGGCGGTAGGGAGCGATCATGAGATGGCCGTTATTATAGGGATAGCGGTTGAGAATCACACCACACGAGTTTCCGCGGTACAGAATCAGCTGACTGCGATCATCCTGCGAAGAGAACGCCTCGCACAGGAAACATCCGCCCTTCTTCGGCCGGTGGATATATTGCATCCGCCACGGGGCCCAGAGTCGCCGCAGACCAACGCCATCGTCGGGTTGCACCGCATCATCTTTCATTGCATCATGCCGTATGGCCGACGGATACCCACAGTCGAGTATGGGAGAAGGCGGCGACGCGGTCAAGCGGGCGCGCTTTCGTCACGGTGAGTTGCGGCAATGAACGATGAAACTCAGGTGTACGTAGTCTTCGGCGACGAGGATTATCTGGTTCATTCACGGGCCTCCCAACTGGTGGAACGGCTGGCTCCGGGAGAGGCCGGCGGATACGCCGTGGAGCGGATAGAGGGATCCGGGGAAGGGGCCGCTGAACCGGTGGAGACTTTGCGGCGGGTGCTTGAGGGTGTGCGGACGCCGGGACTGTTCGGAGGGCGGCGCGTCATCTGGCTGCGGGCGGCTGATTTTCTGCTGACCGCTACCGGAAACGACGAGGTGGCTCAACTGGCGCGTCGGCTGGCTGAGGAGATCAAACGCCGTCTGCCGCCGGGAGTTTTCCTGGTGGTCTCCGGTACCAGGGCCGATCAGCGGAGCTACTTCATGCGGGCCTGCCGGGAAGGCGGCAGGATCGAATGCCTGGAAAAGGGATCGCGCCAGTGGGAGAAGGAAGAAAGAGCGCGGGCAGTGGCAATGCGCCTGTTGGCGGACCACGGATTGCGTGCAGGTGATGAAGTAGTGACGGAACTGGTACAACGCACCGGAGGTGAAGCGGGCCTGATGCATCAGGAGGTGATGAAACTGGCGGCATACCGGTACGGACGTGAGCCGGCGGTATCCGGAGACGACGTACGTAAACTGGTGCCGGCGTCCCGGGAAGCCGCACGCTGGGAATTCGCGGATGCGGCGGCATCAGGCGATACTGCGCGTGCCTTGGACATTCTGCGAAGACTGCTGGGACAGCGCCATGACCCGGTCGGATTGCTGATCGGATTGGGC
>Ga0164318_10004403_pt1 | contig 13539 bp, 6 predicted proteins | sample GuaBasSedimGuay9_FD_113734 | JGI IMG/M metagenome (GOLD analysis project Ga0164318, IMG submission 113734) | Subseafloor sediment microbial communities from Guaymas Basin, Gulf of California, Mexico - Guay9, Core 4571-4, 0-3 cm | ecosystem: Environmental > Aquatic > Marine > Hydrothermal vents >...
AATACATAAAAGAAAAAATAAATTCCATTAATCGCCCAACGATAAGATTTACTGCAAAAGCCCTTACAATTTTTGTTTTAGTCAATTCGTCCTTTTTATTTATACCAGTTGCAGTTGATACAAGATACAAATTTTGCACTTCAGTTTATAGCTTAAAAGATAATGAATGGGATGGAATTGAGCAAATAGAGAATATAATAAGCCAAAATCCCTATGATACTGGTATTTTTTGCTTGACCTTACGGGGTTCCGATTATCTCCTATATGCAGGTTCACCAGAAATTATTGTACACAATAAAATAGCCAATCGAAATAAAACTTTAGCCGAATTCCAGTTTTACTGCGAGAATAAGTTTGAAAGTAATTTAATTTATGTATTTATCTTGAAATTCAGTGATGATCCTTATTATGTATCACTAAAACCTGATTTGAGAGCATTTTTGGAGCAAAATTGTTCGATTTATTTTGAGAATTCGGGTGTGAAAATTATAGGTCCAATAGATTTCGGCCAATAGAAAATTGAAATCTTAGGATATGAGTGAAATCAATTATTAAAAGAATAAAACATTAGAAGAGAAATCTATTATAAGACATTTGAAAGAATTTTGAAATTCATAAATTTCGCTTATAAAATTCATCACAAATTCACCTCGAAAAATCATAGTAATTTTGTTTAAGGAATTAGAAATAAAAATTTGAGTTAGTTTTTTATTATGTTAAATGAGAAAATAACCCTTGAAATAATTTGTAATTTTCCGACATCTTTTTTAATTTAAGGTATCTAATACATTATAAATTTATTTAGTATAACAGCATTTATCGATGGAAACAAATAAATAATTTATTATCCATAAAAATATAAGTTATTAATTTTTGTTGATGTTATTAATAAAAAAAATAGGAAAATGATTACCAATACTGTCACCAATACTGTCTTAAATTCTGAATGTGCAAATAGTAGTTTGCAAATTTCACTTGTTTCTTCGATTCAATCCAGAACACTTTATCCTCATTCATTAATCTCAATTATTATACCTTGTTATAATGAATCTAATACAATTTTACAAATTATAGAAAATATTCATAAGTTAAATTTAACCAATTATGAAATAATTATAGTAGATGATGGCTCGACGGATGGAACTCCCGAGAAACTCCTACAAAGAGGAGATATTCGCTTGCTGTTACATGATAAAAATAAAGGCTATGGACAAACTCTTTTAGATGGAATTAACTTAGCGCGAGGAGATATCATCATTACTATGGATGGAGATGGTCAACATGACCCCATGGACATTCCAACACTCTGTGACTCTATTTTAGAAAAAAACACCGATGTTGTAGTAGGTTCCCGCTATGTAGGTGAATATTATTATCCCATTCCCTTTTTAAATCGTGCTGGGGAAATTTTTATTGAAGCACTTTTAAAATTGCTCTTTCATCAATCAGTTCGCAATAATCAGGGTGGTTTTCGCGCATTTCATCGAAGAACCAAGAAAATCTTTAAACAAGTTCAATTTTTCGATATGGCATTTACCACCGAATTGCTTATGCTTAGTTCTATCTATGGATATAGAATTGAAGAAGTTCCCATTCATTTACATGGACGTTGCTTTGGAAAGTCAAATGTACGTAAGATTTTGCTATTTTTCGATATTTTGAAAGGCTTTTTCTATTATTATTTTAGAAAAGTTAGAACTAGATCTCCCTAAAAATCAAGCACATTTTTTTTATTCATGTCTTTCTGCATATTCAATTCCTTCATTGGATTTATTACATGCCTCGTTTTATAACCAATAAATAGAAGAAGAATTAGGTGGAAAAAACGTTAAATAAAAAAAATCAAAAAGTTACAGTTACGAATTTCTTTTTTCTTTCAAGAAGTTCTATCATTTTAATCTTACTAACTGTTGGAATCATCCTGCTACCGTTTATCCTGCTTGGTTTTCCATTATTTACCAGCAAGTTTTTGCAAATTTTTTCCATCATCACTACATTTTTCATCTTAATTGTTATTCCTGGCTTTCTTCTCTTTATTGTTATTTTTAAAGTAAATCTTAAACTAAATTTTAAACTAAATATCAAGGCAAATATCCACGCAAATATCAAGGCAAATATGAAAACAAATTTTAAGATATACGAGAAATCTCAAATTTCAGTAAATGATTTGCTAAATAGCATGTTTCTTTCTCTAAGTTATTGGTGTTTTTGGGGGGTTTTCATTCATAATTGCGGTGTTTATGGATGGTTTGGAAAATGGTTTATTTTCGGAGCCTATGAAGGTTTAATATTGCCCTTGATTGGCATAATTTGGTATCGGATAACACAGCAAAAATATCTGCCCATTCTTAAGGAAAGTAGAAAAATTGCTTCAAAGGAAGAAGAATCTAGCAATAGCGATGATAATGAAAAAAAAATACTTCACCAAAACAATCAACTACTTGAATACGAGCAATTCACAAATGTACCCAAAAAATCAAATCGAGACCCAAACACTATCAACACTCATCCTTCAATAAAAATCAATAAGGACATTTTCCTATTAATACTCTTTATTTTTTTGCTAAGTGTGTTTACAACACTTCATTTTCCCTTTTTACCGGCAGAAGATGATTGGTATCATGTTAAAATCAGTCAAGCAATGCTCTTACATCAAGATCAGTTTCTTTCAACTGCTTATCGAGGCAATTTATCTTATCATTTTATCGGGGCATTGTTAGCTCTTGGATCTGGACAAGATATGATGGTAGTAGGACATTGGATTGGATTATTACAGATTCCTTTAGCGTGTATGCTGTTCTTCTCTATCGTTAGCACAATTTTACCCAAAAAGAACAATAGAACAATAGCAATTCTATCAACTTTTCTTTTTGCATTGACTGCGTTGGGAACTTTAATCAATTTTTCACAATTTTGGCCTACTGCACTATCGACCTTGATTGGATTTCAACTTTATCTGAATTTTTTTACTGCATTAAAAAGAAAATCTTCACGGCTGCAGAACAATATGACATCAAATGAAACAGGGAAAGATGAAAATAAAATAAATGCAAAAATAAAAAATAAAGAAAGAACACCCCAAAAAATGCCGAATTATGAAGAAAAACCAGATGAATATTCAAATAAACTCTCACAATTCCAACAAGATTCAAGCTATAAAAGCCCGATCAAGAAAATTAATCTCAAAAAAGAAAGATTTCCATCATTTAATTCTCAAGTTTCTACATTCAATTTGCAATTTTTTTTTATTCAAAGTATTCTCATAATTGCATCAATCTCGACCCATGTGATTAACACCCTCTTCTTTTTACTGCCACTTCTCGGATCTTTGACCTTTGTCTTGATTCGAGATCGATCATTTCTTAAAATATGGTTTTTATATTTCGGCGGTCTTATTAGCCAAATGATTTTCAATCCTTATTCATTTGTTCTCTTTTTTCAATTCAGTAGGTTTGACAAATTGGAAAAAATTCTAGTTTTAATAACCTCCTTACTGATTATCAGTGTTGTTTTAATATTTTTCGAACGCTATGTCAATAAGGATACATATAATCCAAAAAAAAGTCAAAAAAATTATGAAAAATTACCAAAAACGGGCTGGGCTGTCAAAGTAGAGCACAAATTTCTCTTTCAAATAATAATACCTACATTAACTCTTATTATCACCGCAGTACTAATCATTTTGAATGCGCAGAATTCCTATCGATTTCCAACAGATGCGGGCATAATAATTTTGGTGATTTTTGTGACTGCAGTAATTATTATCTGCAGTTATATGGCGGTTATTCTTTTTCGAAATTACAATTTCTTAGGAAAATTTCATTATCTCAATCTAATGTTCATTTCTGGACTTGTTCTCATTTTAATTCTCTCAGGAACTCTATCTACATTTGTCAATCGCGTGCTCCAATTATTCAGTTTTTATTTTTTTATTGGTTTCAGCATGTACTTATGGTATAAGTATAGGAAATTCACAGAAAAAAAGCAAAAGCAAAGATTTCAGATCTTTCAAGGATTAACTTTAAGTTTTTTACTTATTTCAACCTTTATTGGAATAACATATCAACTGGAGTTTAAAAATTACATTTCTTCCGCCGAAAATTCGTTTCTGGCAAACACAACCCGATTTTTGAATTACAGTCATGACTTTTCTCATGATGATTCAACAAACGGATCTAATTTTTCTCCGACCTGTATTATTATTGGAGGTTTTAAATGGAAACATCCCTTTAATTATTATGCATATTTTAACATAAATCTATATACAGTAGAGGAATTTCAATTATTGTGGAATTCTGATAATGAAACGTTTAATAATCAAGTAGAAATGATAAAATCTCTAAATGAACTGCGAAACTCTTATCATCGACGGAATGTTTTCTTTTATTTTGATTCGAGTTATTGTTCTGAAGGAATATATTTAACCGATTTGAAATATTTTGGATCTATTAATATTAATCAGTTAAATGGTCTTGTAAATGGAATACTTGTAAATCGAGTGGCTGTAGGAGGCACAAACAACCGCGTTCTTTATTGGTTTAGAAATTAATAGAAAGATATTATTTAATTCATTAAGAAAGGATAACAAGAATGTCATTAAAGTTAAATAATCTTAAGAAAAAAATTAGTACACTAACAACTTTAGATATTTTATTATTGATATTTCTGCTTTTTACCTCTGTTTTTTATATCTGGCTAATCGATAACCCACTAAAATACTTCTATCTTCTGCTGATCTATGGTTCTATTATCGTAATTAAAAAATTACTGATGGTCGAACCTGTTCTACATTCTGATTTAAATTCAGATTCAAAATTGGATATAGAATTAAAAAACGTTGCAAAATTAGATATAGATTCCGATTCAGTAGAAGATATAAGCAATAAATTTCTTTCTCATAGGCAGTTTAAAATCTGTAAAAAGAAGTTTAGAAGCCAACCATATTTTGGCTTGAATTTAAGTTTTCCTGTAATTATTATGAGTTTAGTTCTATCTTTTAATATTAATTCAACAATTTTGGCATATTTACGTTCATTCTTGACCCTCGCGGTAATTCTCTCCTTGCCAGGATATGTTTTTTTTGCATTTAATAAAAATTTACGAGAATCCCTTTCAAATCTTGAATTTTTCTTGTTTATTGTTTTATTCAATTATATTTTCGCAGGAATTCTCTGGTTAATCATTTTACTATTTAAATTCAATCACCAATCCCTTATTTTTCTATGTTTCTATTTTATTTTAGCAGTAGGGAATATAATAATTCATTCCAATTCGAAAATTGCTAATTTGAAATTTGAAGTGCCACCATCTTTCTCAACTCGCAAGGATAAATATGGATTATTGATCATTGGTTTATTCTTTCTATTTTCTCATATTCTTACAATACCAGCAACTAACTATTCGTACATCGATATCCAACGTCATTATTCTTATGCAGTTCTTTTAGGAAGAGATATAGGATTATATCTGAATTTGAATTGGGGTAATTTCCTTGCGCATTTATTTGAATCTGCTTTCGTGTATTCTTCTAATTCAAATATGGAAATCATTCAAGTTTGCTTGGTATTTATAACTTTTCTCTATCCATTTTTCTTTTATTCATTCGTTCAGCGATTTTTCAACAAAAACGATTCCCGTCTTCCAATTTTCGCCACAATGATATATATGCTTGGATCTTTAGGAGGGATAGGTTGGCTATACTATGTTAAAACAAAAATTGCATATTCTTTGGGTCAATCTTTACTGTATAATAATATAATAAATACAGTATTCTATCAAACATTCAAAACAAATTCGTATGGATTTCTTCCTTCATATTTTAAACCTATTATGGTTTCTATGTTCATCTTTTTCTTTCTTCTACAATTGTTGCGTAATTTTAAATTATCTCAAAAAAATTTTCTGTGGATTTTCTCTTTAGTCTTGGCAGCGATGTATTCCATCCATGTTGTAGAAGCCACGATTTTTACCTTTTTTATTGGAATTTGGGGTTTTTTTTATAAATCCCAGCGTTATCGAATAAATGATTCCTTAATTGCCGCATTTTTTGGAACATTAATTGCTCTAATTAGTTTTTTCGGTTTAAATCTTGCAAGGCATAAAGTTCCTTCATTTTATTTTGCAATTCTTGGTCTTAATCTATTAATATTAATATTTACCTTATATTTTCGCTCGAAACGTTTCTCACTGAAAGATAGAACTTTAAAGAATGCCCAAAATACTAAGAAAAACACCCTTAGTACAAGAAACATAAAAAATCAGAACAACGAAGATTTTATTTTTTTCGGTCCAAAATTTCAAAATAAAATCGTAAATGTCTTCCCCGTAGTTGGGATAATCTTCCTTACTATTGCAATACTAACATGGATTACTCTTTGGGATTCATATGATATCAGTTATTTTATTTTAAACCCCTATCGACAAATTCCGTGGTTTTTTCAAGGATTAAGATTGGGATTTATTGGTTTGGGAGGTCTATATTATTTATTTTTGCGAGTAAAGTCTAAAATGTCCATTAGGGATTATAATTTCCTTATATTATTTTCAATTTATTCTTTTATAGTAGGACGAATTATAACTTTTTCTAATATTTTCATCTTTCCTCAATCTCCGGTATATTGGGAGACCCGATTTGAGGTTTTTATTATAATTCCGTATACAATTCTTATTTCCTTGTTTATTTTAGAAAAATTCGATCATTATTTTAGAAAAGAGAACAAAAATCTGCAATTTTATAAACTAAAAAATAAATTTAAAGAGATTAGGCAAAGTGCAAATGGTATTTTCATATTATTGTTAATATTCTTTTCCAATTTCACGACCGTTTTACTTAATTATGAAGTTCGTTGGGCAACATCTGCTCCTAATAGAAGTATGTTAGCGAGTGATGAATGGAGCGATACAAACGAAGGAATCGAATTCCTTTCACAACTTCTTGATAAAAAACCTGCCAGTGCAATATTGACAATTTCTTCGGATACATTCGGTTTGATAAATATCGCTGGTCCCGCCAACCTTCTGCTACTAAAAAAAGAGAGTTATACTTCCGAAAATCCAACATCTTTTTTACTTGAGGTATTTAAAGCACATTATTGGCGAGATTCATTCACATATCCTTATGTTTTTCTGTACGTTTCTTCAGATGATTATGATGTATTGAAAGATATCTATAATTCCTTCTTAGGTACAATTATTGATACGTTTCCAATGGTTTTTTCAAACAACGAAACAAGGATCTATGATATTTCTCATCTATCTTATCCAACTTCGGAAAGTGAAACCGCATTGATATATCCCACTGATGATATTTCTCAAATTGATACGAATGCAAATAACCTTTTACGAAATGACAGTTTAGAAATGGAACATATCGTTACATCATTACTTTCTCAAGGAAGTGGAAACGTTTCACTTGCATTTGATGGGGAAAATTTTGATCATTTTTCAAATTTAATATTAAGTTATGATATTCCAAATCAAACTACTTCTAGTATCATTGATTTCAATAAATTTAAGAAAAACTCTGTATGGAAAATGTATAATTCAACCTCAATTGGAATAAATGCTTCATTTTTCATTGAACGAAAATCAAATATTACTTCATATCAAGAAGTATCTGCGTTTAATTTAACCTTTATTATAAACTGGACACATTTTTCAAATTCTTCCCAGTCGCAATTGAAATTTCGATTCAATCAAGATTTGAAATTAAATTTTTCAGAAATTATTTTTAATTTTTCTGCTGATGGAAAAGTATTTTGCTATTATTGGGATGAATTCGGAGAGAACATCTATCATTTTCCAAATTATGGTATTCTAAAATCAAATATTCCAGGAATTTTTATATTTTCCGCCCAATTTGCGAAAAATAATTATAATTTCTTTGTAAATGATGAAAAAATTTTAAACATCTCTGGAAATTACCCTACTACATACTTAGGTTTTCAATATTTAAACAATATTGGTGAAAATCACGTTTCAATTAATCTGACCCAAAATTCATGCACAAATTACTTGTCAAATCTTCGTCCAAAAGAAGATTATTATCAAAGTGCAGAAAATGGTCAAAATGTTGCTATCTTCAATACTAATGGTTATCAAAATATTGCGGAAGATTTTTTTACAATTAATTTCTCAATTCCAGGAAATTACCTTAGTTTTAATCAAGTTCAATTCGATCAAATTGCCAATGCAACTAAATCTAGAATTCCAACATTTTCCATTCCCAATGTAGACATTCCTCCTCTTCAAATTAACAATGATACTATTTCAGTCATTGCAAATTATAGTAATGGGCTTGAAACTATCCCGTTTATTTGTAAGAAAACTGTTGGAAAAGGACAATTATTTTATGTTAATATATTTCCATTAACTTCATTTTTTATCGATCATGACTTAATAGGTCCAGATATTTACTCTAGCAGTTTGACTTGTCTTGCTTCTCTTTTTTCCAACAATACTTTTACAGATTTACTGAAAAACTTGTTTAATATTTCCTCTTTCAATCGATCATTGGGTTATAAGAATATTGCCCAAAATATGCCAATTGATCATATATTACTCTTAAACACATTAATTTCAGCAAAAAATTTCATAATCTCCACACAAGAAGCACGAAATATTGATAAAATAGAAGTAACCTTTCAGAATTCATCGATTCAAGTATTTCCCAATATTTATCAACTAAGAATCTGTCATTCGGGAGAAGTTATTTTTCATCTGCTGGATGCAATTTGTCTAAACGATGAAGACTCTTTTTATCCTACGTTAGTTCAAAATCAAACTTTTTGGGTAGATTTTAATCAAGAAAGAAATGAAATTTTAGTGAAAAGCGGAAATATGACTTATATTCTTGAAAATATCTCCCAAATTACCTTTTATCTCTTAGATGAAATGGCAATTTCTCTTAGGGATGTTAAAATTCAAGCATCTTATGCCAAAATATTCTATTTAATTGAACCTTTGGTTTTTAAGAACTACTATACAGCATTCACAAATACATATATGGAATTCACTTCATCTTTACCCAATGGGCTAAACTTTTCAATCACTAATTTAGGTAACAATCTTGCCATTTACAATTCATCATTTGAAATTACACAACCCATTAATCGTGATTTTTACTACAATGAACTGAAATCAATTCCAATAGCATTACTTTGGTTAGCTGTAGAGTCAATATTATATATTATATTTTTAAAGTTGAAGAACGAGCAAAAAGATTCTAATTTGGATAATCTCGTTAAACAAACAGCAAATTCAACAAAATAATTCACATTTAAAATCAAAAAAACCATTTGAATACAACATACAGATTTTTTATCTCATCAAAATCGAAAAATAAAGAAATTGATGAATTTTCATATATTTTTGAGAAACATTTTCAATATACAAGCGGGCCTTCTTCCCGAATTCGGTTATTTTGGAAGGATGAGTGATCAAGTACTCAAAAGCGTTTGCCAATTTAGCATGATCATTAGGTGGAACAATTATTCCATTTTGGAAAGATGTAATATAATTCGAGATAACCCCGACATTCGTGCACACACATGCGCAGCCGGAACACATTGCTTCTAATAAAGCAGCAGGTAAACCCTCTGTATAAGAAGGAATAACAAAGATTTCTGCCGATTGATAATATTTAGGTAATTCCGATAACGGAAATTTTCCTAATAATTTAACATTTTTGGTTAAATTATGTGAAATAATGAATTTTTTAATCCAATCTTCCATTTTTCCATAGCCAATCATTTTTAATTCAAAAGGAAGCCCTTTCATAGCTAAAATTTCAACGGCTTTTAACAAATTATCGATTCCTTTTTCCTTTTCATATCGCCCCGAGTATAATATGCTAATTTTAGAGGATTCTTCTAATTTTGGATAGGTTTTTTCAATAAAAATAGAAAAATCCACGAAATTAGGACTAAAATAGACATTAGGTAAGTTATATCGTTTTAAAATTTCAAACATTTCTGCGGAAACGGTGAAAACCATGGCAGAATTACGACAAATTACAAATTCTAATAAAGAAATAATACTTGAAACAACCTTTTTTAATTTTGAGGATTCATATAAAATTTCGAAAGAATTGCGCTCAAATCCACCTAACCATGTCATGTATGGAACTCTGCTTATTTTTGAATTAATTAAAGTTGGGACACCTGCAAGAATAAGGTTTTCTTCACGGATAAGATCAATTTTAAATTTTTTAATGACTTTTAATTGCAGACGAATCAATCTGATGTAATTTAGGAGTAAATCAGCAATAGTTTTTACTATTGAATTGGATAGAGAGAAGGGAACAGAATATACAAATAAATTGGGTGAAATTTGCTTCTTCATGGAAACGTTCTCTTCTGAAAAGCAAAGAAATACCACCCTATTAAATATCTTTGACCACGCTTTTGCTTCTTGAAACGCCTTTCCTGGAATTTTATCTAAATTAGAAACACGAATCTGGCTTACAATCATTAAATTCTTGGTGGCGAAATTATCAATTTGTTTATTCATCATAAATACACTCCAGATAAAGTTGTTGATATTTTTTCGCTATTGATTTCCAATCAAAATGACTCTTCACCCAATTGAAGGCTTGTTGTGCGAGTATTTTTCTATCCCGTTTGGGATTAAAAAAATCTTGTAAACAAGATATCATTTGATCTCTATTTCCTGGTTCTACAATGAATCCAGCAGGACCAGTCATTTCTTTCATTTCCCCTACAGATGAGCACAAACATGGAACACTGGAAGCTAAAGATTCTAAAATTACATTGGGAAATCCTTCTACATAGGATACCAACACTGTTAGATCTGCAATTGCATAGAAATCTTCTAAATTTGAGCGGTATCCAAGAAGAAAAACATTTGATTTCTGTGTACAATTTTGATAGGCAATTTCTAATTTACTTCGATAAATTCCATCACCAATAATCAGAAGTTTATAGTAAGAACGCTCTGGTTCAGGAAAACTAAAAAGAAACTTCTCAAATGCAGCTAAAAAATCAATCATACCTTGGACTTTCTGCTCAAAAATCATCCGTCCTACATAAAGAATTATTTTATCATCAGATTTAATATAAGGAGAGAGATTAAGATGAGAGATTATTTTTGCTTTTACGTCTTTATCGTTTAAAGTAGTGTAGTGATAAGGTTTCTCGGGTATTTTTATCCCTAATGGGATATATTCCAATTTAGAACCAAAATTCCACCCCAAATATTGAAAATACTCTTGAATACGGCGTGAAACGATTATGATTTTAGAGGTTTTGGTGTTGGTTAATTTATAGAGAAATATTTCAAAGCGGAACTTAAAATCTACTCCATGATATGTATAAACGAACGGAATTCTACATAATAAATTGAAAAAAAGACAGACAACACCAGTAATTGCAGGGCTATCAGCATGAATAAGAGCAATACGCTTTTTCCTATGGATCCTCAAGATAGAAATAATTGCATAAGCGGTAAATCGGAGAGAAAACCAGATTTGATTCCATTTAGAATTTGAATTCATATCTAATCCCTTAACGGGTAATCTATGTATTTCAAAATTTGACGATATCTTTTGATATTTTGTTTTCTCTTGGTTTGGATTTGAGGATATATTTACCATCTCAAAATGATGATTATTAACAAAATTAGACAAATCAAATGCATACTTTGCAGGTCCGCCTGCATTGGGATCGGGAAATAATCGTGTAGTTAAGCGAATTATGGTAATCTTTTTACTTGGCATGATTTTTCATTTTCTTCTGTTTTTTATTCGCTTTACGGTTGTGAATTAAGAAATTAAAATAAAATGGAATATTTGTTAGAAAGTTTTGTAATTTTATAGGAAAATCCCATAAAAAGAGAAGGATCATCGGATCTTTGAAAATATCAATAATCAATAAATGGAAATATAGATTTTTACTAAATGGAGTAAAATTTAATGCAGATTTTAAAAGTCTTTTGATCTCTTTTAATTTATTCATTCGAATCATTCCAGGTCCAATAGCTATAAAAAGCGCAGTAATCGCCTTGGGATGTTGATTGAAATAAGCCAGAAATTCATTTACAATAACTAATCGCGCCTTTACTCGGTTAATTGGATTTGATAACTCTGAACTCAAACTCACTGAATTTTTACTGATAGTATACTTTACTAAAATCTCTGTAACAACTTCGATCGAAAATTTCGAAGCAATACGGAGCCACATCTCATAATCTTGAGAGCCTCCTTTTTGAAACACACCTAATTCGCTAAAACCTCCACAATCATCAAAAACATCCTTTTTTATTAAAGGAACACTCGCACCTCCAATAAAATTCGATACAAGCAAATCTTGAAAAATATTTCCTGATTTCTTTTCAATTTTGAATGAGATAATTCCTCTTGGATAGAATTTCACTAATCCACAATATACTAAACCTAATTTAGAACTTTTACTCTCTTGGAATTTACTCAGTTGCTTTTCTAATTTATGGGGATACCATTCATCATCAGAGTCTAAAAAAGCTATGTACTCTCCATTAGCTAGTTGAATTCCAATATTTCGCGCTATATTTGCACCTAAATTGTTTGGTAAAAGATAATACCTTATTTTTTTATTTGTTTTTTGCCACTTTTTTACAATTTTTTCGGTGTTATCTTGGGATCCATCATCAATAATTATAAGTTCAAAATTTTGATAAGTTTGATGTAAAACGCTTTTTATCGCCTTTCCAATCACCGATGCTCGATTATATGTAGTGATGATGATGCTTATCAAAGGAGAAGCAGAATTGAAAGGCATAATTCAATAAATCAATGTTAAATTATAAATTCTCTTTAATGAGAACCTTTTTTCAATCTTCGTTCAATTTATTCAATAGAAATCTCTCGAATGCGGAACAATTTAAAAAAAAATAAATCTTAAGCCGTTTTTTTTTAAGTATTGTATGAAGGAAAAAATCGCTACCCGTATAATCATTCAAGGAATTATACAAGTTGTTTCTGCCCTCTCGTATTATTTCCTACTGAAAAATTTGGCGGTTGAATATATTGGAATTCAAGGAACGGTTGCAACAGCGATTAATCTATTTTCTGCAATCTACTTCATTGGAATTGATGTTGTTTATTTACAATATAATAATGAAAATGATTTCAAAGATTATTTTTCAAATTATATGATAATTAAACTTTTTTTATTACTGTTGAATTTTGTGCCATTAGTTTTCTATGTTATATTCTTTGGATCTCCTGACAATGTATATTTTTTCATTATGATCATTGCTACAATATTTCTACGCATTGCAGATACTTTTTGTCTGAATCTACGAGCAAATTTAAAAATAATCAAGGGAGAAATTATTGAATTCATCTCCACTTTAATGTTATCTATTACCCGATTAATTATAGCGTTGTTTGCTTCTCGATTTACAAATCCATTATTGATCTTGGGTTTAACCACACTTTTTTTTTATTTATTGAAATTAATAAGTTCCTTTCTTATTTCAAAACCAGATTTAAGTTTTACAAAACCCCAAAAGGAGAGAATATTCACTCTATTAAAAGCTACA
>Ga0164318_10004405_pt1 | contig 13535 bp, 9 predicted proteins | sample GuaBasSedimGuay9_FD_113734 | JGI IMG/M metagenome (GOLD analysis project Ga0164318, IMG submission 113734) | Subseafloor sediment microbial communities from Guaymas Basin, Gulf of California, Mexico - Guay9, Core 4571-4, 0-3 cm | ecosystem: Environmental > Aquatic > Marine > Hydrothermal vents >...
CTTGATGAGTTTTTCAATATCTTTGAGTAGTCCAAACTCCTCGCGACTGACCAAAGAAAGTGCTGTCCCTTCGTTCCCGGCACGGCCGGTACGGCCGATGCGGTGGAGATAGTCCTCCGCCACGAGCGGCAGATCGAAATTCACGACGTGGGGAAGCTTGTCAATGTCCAGTCCTCTAGCGGCGATGTCCGTCGCTACAAGAACCCGGACTGTTCCCTCCTTAAATCCCTCGAGTGCCCGTGCTCTCGCCCCCTGCGTCTTCTCGCCATGGATGACCGCCGTGGGCAGACCGTCAAGTTTCATCTGTTTTCCAAGGTGGTCTGCTTCTTTCCTGGTGCGGGTAAAGACAAGCACCTGTTCCCAGCGTCTGGAGCCGATGATGTAGGCAAGATGGGCCTGTTTATCCTCTTTATTAACAAGATGAATCTCATGTTTCACCTCTTCAGGCGAACTGTTACGGGCTGAGATTTCCACCTGTGCCGGCTTTTGAAGGATCCCGCCAGCGAGCTTGCGGATTTCGGGTGAAAAGGTGGCGGAAAAGAGGAGGTTCTGCCGCTTGGCGGGAAGCTGCGATATAATCTCCCGAATATCACCGATGAAACCCATATCGAGCATTCGGTCCGCTTCATCAAGGACTAGAAACTCCACAGAGGAGAGGTCGACGTTTTTCTTCCGGATATGATCGAGCAGCCGACCCGGTGTTGCGATGAGGGTGTCTATGCCTTCTTTGAACCTGCGAATCTGCACTCCGGCGGAGGCACCGCCGTAAATAACGGCACTGTTCAGCGGAAGGTATTTGCCGTACTCGGCGACACTCGCGCCCACCTGAATGGCAAGCTCTCTTGTCGGTGTTAAGATCAGTGCACGTACACGGCGTGTGTCCCGCTGAGCTGTCTCATCATTGAGAAGTTGGAGTATCGGCAGTGTGAAACCGGCAGTTTTTCCCGTGCCAGTCTGTGCGGCGGCGAGTATGTCGCGGCGTGCAAGGATAGCAGGAATAACCTGCTCCTGAACGGGAGTGGGCAGGGTATAGCCCTTATCAGAAAGAGCATGAAGCAGTTTGGCCGAAAGACCGAGTGTATTGAATGACATTGGAAAGATTCCTTGGTTGAATGGCTTAGGCAAGTTCAAAATTGAGGTGCCCTTGAATTTGTTCGAGGAGTGAGTTCGAAAGATTGCCGGTGCAGGCTGTCTACACCTAATATAACGGTATTATAGCGAAATAGTCCGGATGTATTTTAGAGGGGTCAACGGGCCGCTAGATGTTATTTGAGCCGTTTTGCGTAAAATTTCTCTTTAAATTCACTGAACCGGTCTTCTAAAATTGCCTTGCGCATCTGCTTCATCAGAGAGAGATAGTAGTGAAGGTTGTGCAGTGATGCAAGGCGGAAAAATGTTAACTCTTTTGCACGGAAAAGATGGTGTAGATACGAACGGGTGTAGCGTTTACAGGTATAACAGTCACATTCTGGATCAATAGGTTCTGCATCTTCTTTAAACTTGGCACCGCGGATGTTGATTCTGCCGAAACTGGTAAAAAGTGTCCCGTTACGTGCATTTCGTGTCGGCATGACGCAGTCAAACATATCGATGCCTCGTTCCACATTTTCTACAAGGTCTTCCGGTGTGCCGACACCCATCAAATAGCGTGGTTTATCTTCGGGCATATAGGGGAGCGTGTGCTCTACCGTGTCATACATATCCTGATTGGCCTCACCGACAGAGAGTCCGCCGATCGCAAAGCCGTCAAAGTCCAGCTTGCAGAGTTCAGTGGCAGATTTGGTACGAAAAGCTTTATCCGTACCACCTTGAATGATGGCAAAAATACTCTGATCGACTCCAATACCCTCTTGCTGCTTCTCTCGAAAATACTTAATGGACTGTTTCGCCCACTGTGTTGTACGATCGATGGAAAGTTTGATGCGTTCCTGTGTTGCAGGAAGGGCAACGAGATCGTCTAAAATCATCATAATATCGCTGCCGAGATTGTTTTGAATATCAATAACTTTTTCAGGAGTAAAAAAGTGCTTGGAGCCGTCGATGTGGCTGCGGAATTCGATGCCGTTCTCATCTGCTTTGGAGATGTCACTGAGGCTGAAGGCTTGAAAACCGCCGCTGTCTGTCAAAAAGCTGTTAGGGTAGGTGGTGAACTTATGTAGTTTGCCCATGTTCGCAACGGTCTTATCCCCCGGTCGCAGATACATATGGTAGGTATTTGCAAGAATGATTTGAGTACCGAGTATCTCAGTCATATCATGCATATCGAGTGCTTTGACCGAACCGACAGTTCCGACAGGCATAAAGACCGGTGTCTGAATGGTAGAGTGGGTTGTTTTTATCGTGCAGGCACGTGCTTTGCCGGATAGGGCATTAATCTTAAATTCCATAAAACTCCAAGTAAATCATAGTGTTGGTATTTTAGCGAAAAATTTAAAATGCTTGATGTATATCATTATATTCTTATTAACTTCTTTGTATAATACGCGATTATTAAAATTATTGGTTCTTTCAATCCCAAAAGAGTATTTAGATAAGGAATAACATGACACATGAGTATGCAAAATATGCAGATATTGATCAAGATCAATTAGAAAAAGATATTGATGCAATCAAAAAGACAATAGGAGCAGTCACGCAAAAAGATTTCGAGCATCTGCTAAAACTTGAACGATGGGGAAGAGACTCTACCATTTTTGGATATTTCCTTACGCTTCTCATCGTGATGCTGGAAATGACAAATTCGGGATTGAATGGTTTTGCATTTTGGTCATTGGCAATCATTGCTGCTGTTTTTATCGGTGTTGGTAATGTTGCGAGATGGGCAAACGTTACGCATCCTATTTTACATGGTGCTTACGATAAAGTTCCAAATATTCCCTATAAATACACCAAAGCGGGATATGCAAGAGGCTGGAACAGATATATTCACTGGCTCGACTGGATTAAACCCGAAGCATGGGAGTATGAGCATAACATTATGCACCACTACCATTTAGGCGAAGAAGATGATCCGGATAATGTTGAGATCAACATGGTGTGGTTGACGAGTATGAATATTCCTATGCCGATTAAATACCTACTAGTCTCTATTGTGGCAGCGACATGGAAATTTACCTATTATGCTCCAAATACATTGCGAATTTTAGAAAATAAAGAGCGACGAAAAGCAAAACAGCCTGAAGTACATACTTATGATTTTAGCCCTTTTACAAAAAATGGCTTGGAATTATGGAAAAACTACTATCTGCCTTATGGTATTGTTAAATTTGTAGTGATACCACTCCTATTTCTGCCATTTGGCACTCACGCAATGTTTACAGTATTTATTATTCTTTTAATGTCTGAAGTTGTAGCCAATCTTCACTCCTTTTTAGTTATTGTTCCAAATCACTCTGCCGGCGATATCTATCAGTTCTCCTCTCCGCATAAGAGTCAAGGTGAGTTCTATCTTCGACAGATTATGGGTAGCGTGAATTATAATACGGGGAGTGACCTTATTGACTTTGGGCATGGTTTTCTTAATTATCAGATAGAACATCATCTTTTTCCAAATATGCCGCATAGCTTTTACCAAAAAATGCAACCGATTGTTAAAGATCTTTGTACGAAACATAAGCTTGAATATCGTCAGGAAAGTGTCTTTAAACGTGTGATGATGACCATTGAGTTGATGGTGGGAAAAACCAAAGTTCTTAGGATAGAAGGTATTTAAAACACCTTTTACAATCTTCATTCTTCTTCCATCTTTCCCGAGATGGAAAGTATATATCTGCAACCAACATAAGTACCTGAACACCCCTAACACCATTAAGCTAAGAGAATAAAATCCCTAAAAATGCGACTATGTCATATCGGGGGTGAGACTTTAGTCTTACATTGAGGGAGTAACTCGCTTATTAATACGACTAAAGTCGCAGCCCCGAAACATTCTTTCAGAGTGGGAATGTAGCAAGATTGGAATGAGAGTTATTTAGTGGGTGGAGTCATAAAACGAGGTGGCAGAAGAGCGCGTATTAATACGCTCCCAATGCCTTGTTGATCTGAATATAAGCTTCTATCGGAGTGGACTCAAAATAGGGAATATTGTGTTTTTTTGCAAATGCACGGGTCATTTTTTGGACCTTCAAAAGATTGTATCGTGGTGCTTTTGGAAAGAGGTGATGCTCTATCTGCGTGTTGAGACCACCATAAAACCAGTGAACAAGCATACCGCCTTTAAGTGAGCGTGATGTACGCATCTGCAACTCCATCCAGCTCATATTTTCTACCTCTTCTACTGTGAAGACTTCACATCCCAAATGGTTCGTAATAAAACCAAAAGCCAGCCATACAGAGAGAACGAGGTTCAATGTTACAAAAGTGATAAGGGCATCTGTGAAAGGCAGCATATAAAATATAGGCCCCCAAATGATCGGCCAATGCAGAAGCATCATAAAAAATTCACCATAGTTCTTGCGTTTCAGCGCAAAGTTATAAGATTGTGCAATGAAGGCTGGGTACATAAAGAACATGGCACCCCAGAAGATGATGTATTTAAACTTTTTTAGAAAAGGCGAATTACCACGGTTATGCGGAGTGAATGCTCCGTCTAGCGCCATAATATCCTCATCTTTATCGATCGTATTACAAAAATGGTGGTGATTGATATTATGCTTAAAATCCCACCATGAAGAGGAGTTACTAAGGACGATGGCTGAGAAAGGGTAGCTGAGTTTGGTTGAGAGTGACTTGCTCTGAAAATATTGTGTGTGCAGTATATCGTGTGAAATAAAAACGGCACGGGTAAAGAGCAAGGCCATAAAAAGACCAAGTAATATTGGATTCCATAGTGTCAAAGTACTATAGACAACAATAAAAGAGATCACAAGTGCGATCATCTCAATGGTACCGCGAATAGGAACACGCTTCAGGAGTCCGGCATCACGAACTTGTTTTTTTAACTCATCAAAAATATCAGGATATGCAGCTGTAGACATCATAATCTCTCTTATTATAAATTTTGGTATACATTATAACTATTATATTTTAAGATTATCTATAATTGGCTTTTATTGTGCCTTCAATACGAACATTTAGTGAAAAATGGTACAATCACGGCACTTTTGCTAAGACAGGGCATATGAAAAAAATATTGATTATTGGTGACGGCAGTGTCGGAGAACATTTTATCGAACGTGCAATAGAGACGTATTCAAGTGAAAATATTTATTATATTGTCCAGACCAGAATGACAAAGTTCAAGGATGCAAGCCCGCTGCGTTTTAAGTTTTTTGAGTTTGACCCTACCAGCTATTATAAACTTGCCAATGTGCTTAAAATGGATTTTATCCAAATTTTCATTGTAGTAAATAACCGAATAGATGTTAAAAATATCCTCATCAACGTACGAACAATGAAAAAACAGGTACGTGTTGTAGTCTTGGATCAATGGGGACTTGATATTGATGATCGTAATGTACTGCTGCTTGATGCCAACGAACAACTGGCTTCACGATTGATTGACTATTTGCCGAATGTTCCGGTCATTGCACAAAATGTCGGTCTTGCTGAGGGCGAGATCATGGAGGTACTTGTCCCGTTTGGAAGCAGTTTCGTCTACCGCCATGTTGGAGTAATCGAACAGCATAACTGGCGTATTGTCGGTGTGTATCGTGAAAGAAAACTGATTATGCCGTCTCGTCATACCATGATACAGCCTAATGACCTTCTGCTTCTCATTGGCCAGCCTGCCGTACTGAAATCGGTTTATCGTGCGATCAAACGTGAACTTGGTCAGTTTCCGGCACCCTTTGGAATCAATCTTTATCTTATTATTGATATGGATATTGATTCGTCAGCTAATATTATTAAACTTTTGCGTAAAGCCTTTTTGGTTCATAAACGATTTAAACATACATTGATTATTAAAGTTTTAAATCCTGGCAGTATTGATCTGCTTCAGACCATTAAATCTTTTCGAAAAGATACCGTGATTATCGATATTGACTATTTTGACATAGAACGGGAGCAACTAATACTTAGGGATCTTGTACAGTATCAAGTCGGTTTGGTGATTGTATCCCGTGCACTTTTTGCACAGCAAAGTATGCGCGAAATCCTCTTTGACGGCAATGTTCCTGTCTTCAAAATTGCCGTTCGATCTTTTTCAAAGATCAAAGAGACAGTTGTCGTCCTTTCTGACAGTAAAGATCTTGAAAATGTTTCGACAACCGTGTTTGATATCTCTGCCCAGATGGGCTATAACCTTGAGATGTTCAGTTACACGAATGAACAGCAGGAAAGTAGAGCACAGATTATAGAACATTACAATAATCTCTCCAGTATTTTTTCAAAATCGATCAAAATCATTGAATTGGATGAGAATCCTATTCGTGTTTTAAATCAAAAAGATAATTTTTTGCATTGTCTGCCTTTTAGTGAAAAAATACTTGCAAATCCTCTGGCAACGATCTTCGCTACAGATACGGAACGTCTTTATCATCGACTGGACGATTATCATCAGGTGTTTATCCCTGTAAAAATATAATGTTCCTTACCCAACTATTCACACATAATTAAGCAATGATGAAGTAATATATAAGACAATATAATCTTAAAACCCTGGAACTTTTAAATGACTGTTGATATTACACTTAAACAGACGCTAGACAAATCATATACAATTACGATCGATACCTTGCCCGAACTTCACTTTGATACCAAAGTGGCCATTGTGACGAACCCGACTATCTCAAAACTTCATCTTGATTATTTGCTTGAACGTTTGAGTGCCAAAGAAGTTCATATTATTACCATACCTGATGGTGAGCAGTATAAAAACTGGGAAACAATTGAACAGATTTTGGGTGAGATGTTTGAACACAGATTTAACCGAAAGTCCATGCTAATTGCATTTGGCGGAGGCGTGATCGGCGATATGACGGGATTTACTGCCAGTATTTATCAGCGTGGTATTGATTTTATTCAGATTCCGACAACCCTTTTGTCACAAGTCGATGCAAGCGTTGGCGGTAAAACGGGAATCAATAATGCTTATGGTAAAAACCTTATAGGCGCATTTCATCAGCCGCAAGCGGTTTATGCCGATCCATATTTTCTGACAACACTGCCTGAACGCGAGTTTGCAGCAGGTGTAGCCGAGATTATTAAAATGGCCGTAATATTTGATGCTGATTTTTTTCACTTTTTAGAAGATGCGGACTTAGAAGATGCCGCTCAGCTTAAAGAAGTGATTGCAAAATCCGTCAAGACCAAGGCGTGGGTTGTGGCACAGGATGAAAAAGAGCGGGGGATAAGAGCTGCACTTAATTACGGGCACACTTTTGGCCACGTCATTGAAAATGAAACCCGCTACAAAACATACTTGCATGGTGAAGCGGTTGCTATTGGCATGGTGATGGCAAACAATACGGCTGCCGCGCTTGGATTGATGAGTGATGCAGAATGTTTACGCATCAAGAATTTACTTGAGCGTTTCGGACTTCCGACACACTATGACATAGCGGATGTCGAAATTTTTTATGAGACCTTTTATCTGGATAAAAAGAGTAGCGATCAGTCCATTACATTTATTCTTCCTAAACATATTGGTGACGTTGAAATGACCGATACAGTGGACGCTGCTTTGGTTAAATCGGTCCTAATGAGGTATAGCGGTGCTTAATATACGTACAGTGGTAGTCATTTTTATTTTCTTACAGAGTGTCTATGCTGCCGATGCTGTATTGAGCACTTCAGACGCTCCCGTTTTACACGCTGTGTCTACTTCAGTACATTTGACTGACATAAATCTGACTCAGCAAAAACTGGAAATAGAGGCTAAGATCAATGCGCGAATTGAATTATTGAAGCTTAAGCGTGAAAATCTTGATAAAGGGATAGATAAAGAGAATCTTTGGCTGACTGCATATAATGCGTATGCGAAGCATCATCAAGAAAAATTGAATTTGGCACAGGTCAAGTCGCACATTCAGTTGTTGAGTCTTAATGGAGATAAAGCAGATCAAAAAGAACTTAAGGGCTTAATCAAAGAGAAGAAGCAGACGCTTAAAATACTCAAAAAACTTGATAACGAAGAGAAAAGATCATTTGAAAAATTTCTGGATCAAGATCTTGTCAATTTGCGCATGGATGCAACAGAACTCAGCAAATATGAGTCCCAACTACCGCATTTGGAGAACATGATACTTCGGCTGCATAAGAAAGAGACCGTCTTGGATGAACTTGCCAGGTTGGATCAATCAAATGAATATAAAAATGAGAAAAGTAATGTCACCGAACAGCTGGAAAAATTTGAAGCGGTTCAAAAAACAATTGTTTCACTGCAGAAGAAACGTAGAACGTTATTATCCGAACTTTTGAAATCGCTTGATAAAATAAATCATGAACTCGATAAAGACAGTATATGGGAGAAAAGCTATAATGCTTACTTAACCTATCTGCAGCTCAAGCATGATTTGAGTGACCTGCATAAACGTATTGAAAAACTTGCAGAAGTTGGTGATACACTGACTGAAAAAGATGAACTGGAACAACTGATTGAAAAAGAGAAGATATTGAATGATCAGCTTTTTCTACTGAAAGGCCATGGTACATCACCGTTTGCGAACCTTCTTCAGCCTGAAGATATTGATGAAAAGCCTGAAATCAAGAATCCTATAGATATCTTTACCGGAATTTCCTACAATAAACGTATGGCTGAACAGCTAAAAGTCTATATTAAACGCGGAGCTGAACTTCGTCAGTTGATGATAGTGATCCGTAAAAAAATCAATGTACTAGGCGACATAGCAACCATTGATCTAAAAAATAATTATGTGTTCATGTTGAGTGAGGCAACGCAGAGACTTGAAAAGTTTGAAGTGGCTTTAAGTACACTTGTTAGTACTGAAGACGTCTACGCCAAACGTGTTGAAGAGGTGGAGCTTCAGGTTAACAAACAGATAGGAAAACAGCTCTATAAGCTTGTGAATATCGGTATTATTATTATTGTTCTCTTCGTATTCTTTTTTCTGACAAAAATGATGGCTAAAAAGTATATTACGGATAATGAACGATTCTATATGGCGAACAAGGTCATCACCTTTGTTAATGTGACACTTATTATCCTTATACTGCTCTTTAATTATATTGAAAATGTCAGTTATCTGGTGACAGTATTAGGGTTTGCATCTGCCGGTATCGCGATTGCGATGAAAGACTGGTTTATGAGTATGCTGGGCTGGCTGGTCATTGTCATTGGAGGTTCGATCCATGTCGGCGACCGGGTACGTGTCGATAAAGACGGTATGCTGTATGTCGGTGATGTTCTGGATATCTCCTTATTGCGTATTACGATTCTTGAAGATATTACACTGACGACCTATAAGCATAACCGTCGTGCAGGACGAATTATTTTTATTCCCAATAATTACGTTTTTACGACAATGATTGCTAACTATACGCATGTGTCACTCAAAACAGTTTGGGACGGGATTGATATAATGATCACCTTCGATTCAAACCATAAAAAGGCGATGCACATTGCCAAAGAGATTGCCAGAAAATATGCCAAAGGCTATACGGATATTACGCGAAAGCAGCTCAATAAACTGCGAAACCGTTACAGTCTGAAAAATACCAATGTTGAACCGAGGGTATTCTCTTTTATTGAACCTTATGGAGTACAAATCAGTACCTGGTATTTAACAAATGCGTATGCAACATTAACGTTGCGCAGCTCCATATCTATGGAAATTATGGATGCTTATAAACTTGAAGATGATATTACGATCGCTTATCCTACGCAGCACCTTAATCTTAGTAATGCAGAGCGAAAGATGCCCTCACAGGATGAAGGTACGGAGATCATATGAAAAGGTCAAAAGTCTTTTTTAAAACATTTGGGTGTCGAACGAACCTTTTTGATTCGCAGGTGATGATGAGCCGTTTAAGCGATTTTGATATTACGTTAAATGAGCAGGAAGCAGATATTGTTGTCGTGAATTCCTGTACAGTGACCAATGGAGCGGACAGTGGGGTACGCGGCTACATCAATCACGTAGAGAAAGAGGGAAAACAGATTTTTATGACCGGATGCGGTGCGCATACTAAAGGAGAATCCCTTTTTGAAAAGAAAAAAGTGTTTGGGGTGTTCGGACAGTCTGAAAAAGAGAAGATTAATACACTCTTGCAGTCTAAAACCCGTTTTTATGAATTAGGTGATCTTGATTTTGTTGATGAAAATATTGTCGAAGAGTTTGTCGGTAAAAGCAGGGCATTTATTAAAATTCAGGAGGGGTGCAATTTTCGCTGCAGCTACTGTATTATTCCTTTTGTTCGCGGTGATGCCCGCAGTATGCATGAAGATAAAATACTGGAACAGGTGAGACGTTTGGCTGCCAATGGGTTCGGAGAGTTTGTTTTAACCGGAACCAATGTCGGCAGTTACGGTCAAGGAGAAGGACGCTCTATGGCCGCACTGATGAAAAAAATGAGTATGATCCGCGGGGTTCGTCGTATTCGTGTGGGCTCAATGGAACCTATTCAGGTTACTCCTGAGTTTAGGGAACTCTTAGACGAGCCATGGTTGGAAAAACATCTTCATATTGCCCTGCAGCATACTTCTCCAGAGATGCTTAAAATCATGAATCGTAGAAATCGTTTTCCCAGTGATCTTAAACTGTTTGAGGAGCTCTCATCAAAAGGCTTTGCGCTGGGGACAGACTTTATTGTCGGCCACCCAGGCGAGAGTGATACGATCTGGGATGAAGCGATGAAAAACCTTGAGCACCTACCGTTAACACATGTCCATGCTTTTACCTATTCCAAACGTGATGGAACACCATCCGCGACAATGAAACCGGTTATAAATGGTACCGTCTCAAAAAGGCGTATGAAGATGCTGACAGAAAAGGTTGCAATAAACAATCTGAATTTTCGTCAGCAAAACAGTGCTCCTTTGGAGGTCTTAATCGAGAGTGAAAAAGAGGGTCTTTTCCATGGTTTAGATCAGTTTTTTAACAAGATTGTGATCAAGTCACCGCATGACCTCAGTGGAAATTGGCTGACACTGGATGATTATGAAGTCAAAGCGGAGTTTAATTATGCTGAACTCTAAATCAAATCGTATTGTACTGATCGTATCTGCAGTTTTTATTGTTGCGCTGGTTGCCTATGCACTATTGCGTGACAGGGCAGTTCTTTCCTCGTTGCGTGATGTTGAGTCTATGGTTCAGAACAAGCAGGTTACGAAGGTGATTGCATCAGAAAAATATACCTATATTAAAACCTCTAAGGGTCTTTATAAAATTTCAAATGCACAGATTTCACCGAACCTTTTCTCTGACTTTAAAGTAGAGGTCAGCAGAGGGTCGGATATCATATGGTTTTTACTGGCGTTTGTTATTTTTTTGGGTGCAGGATCTATGGGTATTCGGCAATGGCTGAAGTATCGTCAAACGTCACAGCCTGAAATGCACAGAGTGTCTACAGCAGATATGGGTTTATCAGAGAAGGTGACACAGACGACTTCGGATGTTACATTCTCTGACATCGGTGGGATATCTGATGTTAAAGAAGAACTCGAAGAGATCATAGATTTTCTTAAAAACCCTCTGCGTTATCGTAGTTTTGGAGCACGTATGCCACGAGGTGTTCTGCTGATCGGTCCTCCTGGTGTCGGTAAAACAATGATTGCCAAAGCGGTGGCTGCAGAAGCAGATGTCCCGTTTTATTACCAAAGCGGTGCTTCATTCGTACAAATTTATGTCGGAATGGGTGCCAAACGGGTTCACGATCTATTCAGTGCGGCAAAACAGAACTCTCCTGCCATTATCTTTATTGACGAAATTGATGCTGTCGGCAAAAAGAGAGGCGGCAGCCATAATGATGAACGTGAAGCGACGCTCAACCAGCTTTTGACGGAGATGGACGGTTTTGAGGATGCAAGCGGTGTGATTGTGGTTGCTGCAACCAATAAAATTGAAGTCCTTGATGCCGCACTTTTGCGTGCAGGAAGATTTGATCGGCGTATATTTGTGGAACTTCCTACACCGACTGAGCGTGAATCAATACTGTCAAAATATCTGAAACATATCCCTAATGATGTGCAGAGTGCTGATATCGCGAAAATGACGGTTGGTTTTAATGGGGCCTCTTTAGCGGCGTTGGTTAATGAAGCTGCGCTGTTATCACTACGAAAACGTGATAAGCAAGTGACACTCGATCACTTTTATGAAGTAAAGGACAAGGTGGCGTTCGGAAAGAAAAAACTTCCGATTCTCAGTGAAGAGCAAAAACGTTACCGTGCCCGATATCTTGCGGGGAAAGCAATTGTGGCCTATTGGTTTGATCTACCATTTGAAAAGGTGATGCTGAGTTCAGAAAGTATTAAACCGCCAATGACCGAACCGCTTTTACAACATGAGATTGAGGCACGTATCAAAGTACTCCTGGGTGGAATGGCCGCCAGTCAGCTGCGTTTTAATGAACATGCATCGAATGCTGCTGCAGATATTGCGGAGGCCAAAGAGCTGGTCGCTTCAATGCTGGAGCGTTATGCAATGGGAGAGACGTTGATCAGTGCACCTTCAGATCAGCTCAAACTTTTTGAGCGTCTGTACATGGAAACAAAGACGATGCTTCAAGGTATGGGACCGGCATTGGATGAAATAGAGGCCATTCTGATCGAATCGGAAAGTATCTCAAAAGCGAGGATTGAAGAGAGAGTCAATGCGCTACTTTAGCGGATTTTCTCTCAGGGATGAAAGCCATTTTTTCAAAGATTTTTTGAAAGAGAGTGATTATACGGTAGCCGGATTCAGCTACGGAGCTATCAAAGCAGTAGAATATGCCGCCGGTACATCAGAACGGATTGACACACTGCAGCTCTTTTCACCAGCATTTTTTCAAGCAAAGCCTGAGAAATTCAAACGGCTTCAGATGATGGGGTACAAAAAAAATCCTGACAGCTATTTATCCTCTTTTATAGGGAGCTGTTTTGCGCCATACGATGTTCAAAAAGTGTATCAGGTTCAAACTATTTCACAAGAGCTCGAAGCGCTGCTCTATTATGTTTGGGATCTTGAAATGCTGCAATCATTGATAGACAGAGGCATCAGAATCGAAGTTTATCTTGGAAGTGAAGATCATGTTATCGATGCAAACGCGGCAAAGGAACTATTTTTACCTTATGCCACAACTTACATGATCAACCATGCAAACCATTTTTTACAAACTTGAGTTTGAGGTCACGTTTACTCAAGCAGCTCTTGAATTGACACTTCACTGTTTAAACACTCTACATGCATCATATCTTCATCACCATAGCATCTATCATACACGTATTTTGTATCTTGCAAGATAAATTTATCAACGGTTTTAGCGAGGGGATCGACAAGAAAATAGTTTAAAACTCCAAGGCATTCATAAAGCTCTTTTTTAACGCTTTTGTCTTTATACGCCGTTGAGGCAGAGAGTACTTCAAAAATAGCACAAGGTATCTGTGTATCTTCACAATAGAGCAGTACGTCAGGCTGTACGACATTTATAACACC
>Ga0164318_10004407_pt1 | contig 13534 bp, 14 predicted proteins | sample GuaBasSedimGuay9_FD_113734 | JGI IMG/M metagenome (GOLD analysis project Ga0164318, IMG submission 113734) | Subseafloor sediment microbial communities from Guaymas Basin, Gulf of California, Mexico - Guay9, Core 4571-4, 0-3 cm | ecosystem: Environmental > Aquatic > Marine > Hydrothermal vents...
GGATTTTTTTCAGATGACATAATCTAACTCCGGGTGTTTATTCGGAGTTATCAATGAGTTAATTTTCACTGGTTAATAGTTAAATTAGTTATTTATAAAGTTTTTGGTACCCTGAAACAAGTCTAAAAATAATACTGAACATGAGCGTTCCGTAAATTAGTTTGTTATCGAATTTTTTTATTACCCAAGTACTCGTTCCATCCATTTACACAAAAACAGTTAGGATGAGCCTAATTTATATGTTCTCTACAAAGCCTTTTTCAACAAATTTATTCAACCACTCTATATTTTTAGCATTAATCCCTACGCGTTTAGCACCTCTTAATTCTTTTTCATCATGCCCTATAAAAATTGTTTCCTGGGGTTTTACATTAAAGTAAGAAAGTACATATTCGTATGCTTTCTTATGAGGTTTTTTCACTTTAATATCGTGCGATGTTACAATAAGGTCAAAATAATGAGCCAAATTGAGTAAATGTAACCACTCTTTTTTTGTTTTACTATTATTCACATCATTTGAAAGCACAGCTATTTTACATTCATTTTCCTTTAGTTTTTGTAATATTATCTCTATATTATGCTTTTTCTTTAGGATTTTTGGTAAAATTTTCTTTTCTAGTTCTATCCACTTTCTATATAAATGCTGTTTTCCGAACACACCTAACCATTTTTTTATACCTTCTGTGTATGAAAACCTCCCTATCATTAGGTCGTTTTTTATCTTATTCCATTCGTCATCAGCTCTTTGTATTGGTATGTTATATTTTTTAAGAAATTTATTTGTCTCTTTTATATAAAGAGTTCTTTTAATTTCATAAAGAACGTCTCCAGCATCAAAAATTGTTAATTTTATTTTTTTCATTTTTCCTTTATAACCCCTCCTGGAAATTCCCACAATTTTGGATGCGCAGAAACCTGCTTTAAAGTGTCCACTGTTTTACCGGTTCTTCTTAGAATTAAAAATTTCCCATTGCTTTCTATCCCAACAGTAACCCTATTCACTATTTTCATTTTATTAGCCGACATTTAATGTATTTTTGAAAATCAATATCTATTTATTGTTTTATCCTAAACTGACATATTCTTTTTCCATCTGCTATGCACGATACTTCTTCGCATTTAACCTTTTTTCCAAAATATTCTGAAAAGAATCCCCCAATAATTCCTGCAAGAAGCTCGTCTACTTTTTCTTTTTTCTTTTCTTTGACATAATAAGAAGCAATGGGTGAGTTAGAGCAATTGACTAAAACTTCGCCTGATTCTGTATCAAATTCCACAAGTTCTATATCGCCTATTCCTGCCATAGTGATCATATTAAGCCAGAATTTGACAGATTCCTCTTTCTCCCCGCCTATCTTCTTGAAATAGTTAAATATTTCTTTAGATATATTCTCGCCAAATTTGTATAAAATATCAAGCATGCCTTTTTTCTTAAGTTCTTCCCTCAAAAGTATTAAAGCCTCGACCGATCCTAGAAAGTAGTTTTTGTGAAATATTTTGAATTCACCATTTCCTATGTCTATCATTCTCGATAACAAAAGTTTTTTGAAAAACGGTGAGATCATAATTCACCTCATCCTATAATTTTTCTAATTTCTTTTAGCTCGGACCATTTCTCATAAGTTAATGGCTCTTCTTTTTCTGACGCAACCTCAACCAAACCTTTCAATATGCTTACACTCGTTTTATCTTCTACAGTTTTTGCTATAACTTTTTTCAACGCCGCGGCAAATTTCTTAGCTCTTCTATTTTCTACGAAGTGTGCAATTATAGCTGCTGGCGCCTGGGTCATTATTTCAAGAAATCCGCCCTTGGGAAAAAGGAAACGCTTGTAAAACTTGTCACCCACTATGTCTTCACCTATATAAGAAAATTCTTCACCAAATGCTTTTTCCAAAAGTTCAACAAACTCGAATATTTTTTTGGTGTTTTCGTCACTACCATTGAGAATTTCTTTTACCTTTGGTTTTTTTGCTTTACCATGCACTCCTTTCTTTTCCAACCTTGCTTCAAAAGGTAATGCTTCTGGTAAATCAACAAGAGTTACATAGGAATGCTTTGTTTTCATGTTAACACTCTTATTATAAAATTAGTGTTGAAGTTTAATAAAGAATTGCACTGTTAGAGCGTTCGAAATTCCTTATGAATAATTAAGTGGAAGTTAATGTTATTAGAGGGTGTACTTACAAGAAAGGTGAAACAGGAGTGCTTCCAAAGTGAATGTATTTTTGGAATATTTCTATCAAGCAAAAATATTGAAATACCTTACACCAATTTGTTTTTTTATTAGAGTATACAGTGAATTTGATTCTTTTAGATTAGATCAATCCATCTTATTAATCCTTCATAATTTCTTTTACCGTCATGATGAATTGATAATGGAAATCTATACATACTTCCAGGTCGTGTTATTCTACTCACACTTTCCAAGGAGCTTAAACTATTTACGTAGTATTCGAATTCTTTTTCTCCCACCTCTAATCCAATGGTTTGTAGGTCATCTTTGAATGGTTTTATTAGTTCGAAGAATTCGTCTAAAGATTCTATTGGTATTATCTGAACGGTTCTGTAAGTTATAGGTCTTTCTGTGGTTTTATTTCTGTCGAAAATAATAACTCCACCTTCTGACTCGTACACTCTTGCTTTACCGAGGATTGTTTGTGCTATATACGTTCTTTTCCTCTCATTAACCTTTGCCTTTGCATCGTCCGTGAGCTCACCGACAGGATATTTCTTGTTTAATTTATTTATTTTCTGTGCCAGTGCTTCCGAAAACTCTTCGGGTGAAATTTCACCACCCTCTTCTGTATAGATTATTTGGGGGGAGAAACATGCTTTTTGATCATACATGCATACATCCATGGCTACCCTGTAAGTTAAATCTTCTATATTGTTTCTATTTAGTTTGCCTTTCCCTATTACTATTATACTTGTTCTCGGTGGGTATCCTATAAATGTAGAATCTCTATTGACCATTCTTCGAATGGTATTTATAGTTTGTTTGCTACCATAAACTATCACAGCGTCATTTTCCCCTCTTTTACCAAAAACGTAGTTTTCCACATCAGAGTATTTAGGATTACCCCCCTCCCAAGGTAAAACAACAAGATTCTCTGCTAATTTTGGATCAACATCTGAAATAGCTTCGCAGTAAACAACTGGTAAAATAGGTTCCGAAGAGTCTGGTTTTGAAAAGACTGCCGATTTTATGAGCAATCCATTTACGATTCCGAGTACTTGAATTCCAGGCACACCCCCACTACCAAACACGTTAATAATAATATTCTTCCCAAAAGCTTTACTTTTTCCTGCTTTCGATGGTTTAAATTTATCAAGATATTCTGGATCGCCAAGCTCTGAATAAAGCATTTCTATCATGTTATCCTCTGTGAACGTGTCTGCTATTATATCAATACTAAGAGAGACCATTTCTGGGGATAAATTTGTTGTTACAGGTAGGGTTTTTTCAAGTTTTTTCCTTAACGAGTATTTTTTATCTGAGAGGTTTTTCGATGCTCTACCAACACTTTCCGCTATTTTGCGTACCGGAAGTTTAAGTAAATATTCTCTTGTATTTTCCATTCTTTCAATAGCACTCTTCACAAGGTATTCCGTGGTGTGCGGAACTTCGACTTCAACCTCACCAAATTTATTTCTGAATATTTTTTTTTCACTTTCTACTTCCATACAAGGTAAAAAATAACCTTTTACTTTCATAACTAAACCTATTTTTAAATTATTTTTTAAGACTTTTCACTAAAGACGACCAGCACTTCACTTTGCATCTTTTCTAACTCCCTCAGGGCACATCCTCTTGGATCACCACTTCTGCGTCGATATTCAACTGTAGGGCCTATTCTTCCACATTTGCAATTTTCATTAAATTCATTTGTTAGAGCTCCAATATCACCTGTTGTTATGAAAGCAGGATAAGATGTAATTATTGGCGACAGAAACGCTATAATTCCATCCTCGTTTTTAGCGGCTCTTCTTCTGATGTCTCCGATATATTCCGACTCTTTTCTTGTTGATACATGCATCCATGGAGGGACATGCTTTTCCTTTTCACAACACTCAAGAAGCCAAGAAAATATGTCTGTTAACCCTAGACCATCTCGTATATTATTTTCATTTACACCATATACTTCTGTTATCATACTTTCGAGTTCTTGGCGCGGTATCATTTCTTCTTTTCTTCCCTTCCATCCACCAGACATAAATGCTTTTCTTTTTTCTTTTAAATCTAAACTATATCCTCTCTCAATTAACATCTCAGCCACATCCTTATATGCAAATGGTGGACCAAATAAATGAACATCCATACTTTCATCTATGAATCTAAGCATACCATCTACGTCATAGTATCTGTTTCCATTTGCATCCGTCTTTATTGTGAAAAAAACTTGATCTTTGGTTTTTTTCTTATCGCCTATATAAATTTCTATAGATTGGTACATTCCATGTACTAGACCTGTTTTTGTGTGCTCTAAATCTGGAGTTAAAAATACAAACCTATCCTCTTTATCAATTTCACCTATACATTCCAATATTTTAGCGTTTGATTTGTTGAGTCTTATTAAACTTTCTCTATCAAATGGGTATTTACTTGCTTTTCCTGTTGTTCCACTTGTTGTGAAATATACAACAATTTCTTCTGGTGGTACGCTTATTATTTTATAAATATCCTTTTCACCGTAAGCTGAAATTTGTTTAAAAAAATCGGAAGTTATGAGGGGAATTCTTGTTATATCGTCAAATTCCTTTATATCATCAGGCTTTACTTTAAAATGATCACAGAATTCTCTGTAAAATCTATTATTTTTATATTGGTGTTCAAAGGCACACTGGATGAGTTCCAATCTTAAATCATTAGCTTCTTCAACAGGGATTCTAAAAGGATTCGGATGCTCTAATAATCTATCAAATATTTCCAAATAACCCATTTTCTCACCTCCGATGTTTAGGTATTATATGTAATTAATTTAAATGTTTACACCTTAATGGTGATTATTTTTTAACTATAAGGTCCTTTCCAACAGCCATGGATGTTATACTAATTGTATGTTTTCCATCCAGAATTTCTCCATAACTATAAAACCCTATTGTAGGGACATCTTTTATAACGTCTTTAACCATATCTATATTTTTTTTCATGTCTTTTCCCATAAACCATCGATGAAGAGCGCAATCAATTAAAATTATAAACGAGGGGTTGTTTCTAACCTCTTCTAGGGACTGCTGTATAGAGTTTCTTGTAGCTTCCAAGGTTTTCTTTTTATTTGTTTTCATTAAATAAATCATTACATTTTCAGGGACCTTTTCCGTAAACCTTAAATATTTATTATCAATAATTGAATCCAATCCCTTTATCCAAAATCTTCCCTTAAGATCCGCCACAGCTAGTGGTGTATTGCAATTTATTTCAATGAGTGGGCTCATTTTCATGATATCTACACCGAGTTTTTTTGCGAACAACAAAAAAGCTTCCGATATGGGACCAAGTTGAAGTTTTGTTTTTTTGGGCCATATTTCATTCTTAGGTTTATTTATCAATTCACTATACCTCTCAAAAGCTGGTTTTTGATCAAGTTGTTTCACTATATAGCCTTCAGATTTGGTTACAAATGCTGTTTTTCCTTTCTGCGGCTCATAGCCATGTGACACACCAAAACCAACATTAAGATTAGTATTAATTATAACGCAAATAACATTATCCTTGTAGAATTTACCATTGCAAAATATATATCCTCCTTTGAGAGTAAAATCATCTGCAGCACTGCCTCCGAAAATTGTTACTTTAGAACCGACAACCTCTTGAATTCCCTCTATTATATCATCTTCATATGCTCTTCTTTTGTATGAAAATCCATTTGTTAAAACAAGTATAGAGTAAAGTTTTGATTTTATCAATTTAACTGGTGGTAGTTTTTTCTCTGCGAGATATCTTATATATGGATCTATATATTTGTCTATTTTTATATCCTTAAGTGCTCTTTCAACCGCATCTCTTCCGCTCTTCCTTGGCATTTTTTCTGTTTTGCCACCGACACCCACTCCTATATGTATATATTTTGAGTCAACTAATAATGCTACAACACTTCCTTCACTAGCACCAAAATTACTTATTTCTCCCGCTGTCGTACAACCAAACCATTTGCAGTTACTATACTTAGAAAGAACAGAGCCAACTCCGTTGAGAAATTTCTGTATTCTCCAGTCATTATTTCCATATTTCAATCCAGAGCAGAAAATCAAACCAAATGCTGGCTTTTTTCCACCTTCTTTTTTCATTTTTGCTAGGGCAATCTCCGTAGCTTCTTTCCCGGCTTCGAATGGATCATCGTTTTTACTTATCCCGACACCAGCGAACACGTTTTTTGGCATATTAAACCTCTTCTTCCTCTTTTAACAATTCGTGGATCAGCCTTAACTTTTCCATTTCAACTGGCCACGCAACCAATGCTCTTCCTATTTTCTTCGTTCGAATTTTTTCCTCCTTCTTCAATTGGTGAAAGTGATAACGTATTTTGGATACATTTGTGATATCGTAGGGATCCCAGTTAAGTAATTTTATAACTTCTCTGACATGGATTGGCCAATTATCATGAATTATTCGTAATACTTCCTTTCTCAATTTTTTACCCTGCATAATATTAAATGGTTGCAAGAATATTATATTCTTTTTTGCAATTAATTGCAAATAATTTCAATCTATTGTGAGAAATAGTTTTATAAAAATCAAAACTGCGTGGCGCTGTAGTTTAAACCTTTTTACTGTAAAAATTAGTGTCCCTGAGTAACCATTTCCATAAAGGTGTGAATTTGATTATTTTATTTCTTATTTTTTCCTCATTTTCATAATCCCATGTTATAACCAAAAGCTTTTTACATTTGAGTAGATCAGATGCTTTACTTAATGCTCTTATTTCCCTTTTTTCTATCTCATCTTTTCCCGAAGCGTACGTTACTTGAATTAACTGATTAACTTTTGCACCCTCTTTGACAACAAAATCAACTTCTCTTTGTTGATAATCCTTCCAGTAATAAATGCTTAACAATGGTCTTTTATTTGTTTTTCTCAACAATTCGAGAAAAACGGTGTTTTCCATTCTTTTTCCGATATCCGTCTCAAACTGTAGAACCGTCGACAATCCCGTGTCGCAGATATAAACCTTCCTGCCCAATTTTCTTTTATAAATACTTTTCTCGAATTTCTCTACAAAAAATACAGAAAAACTTTCAGGCAATTTCTCAACATAATCGTAAACAATGTTTTTCCCATTCTTCTTTAGGCGAGAGGCAACAAAATCTGCTATCTTATTAACACTTATTTCCTTTGAAAAATTTTGAAAAACGAATTCAAAGATAAGTTTAGCAACATATGTGTGAACCACTTCAAACCTTTCTATAAAATCTTTTTGTAGAACGGTTTCAAAGTACTCTTTCAATATATTTTCTTTTCTTTCCCGATACAGAACTATCTCTGGATAACCGCCCCATTTCAAAAATTCTTCTAGTTGATTTATCGCTCTTGTTTTATCCGAAATAGAAAAATGTCTTCCAAAATGAATATCCTTGAACAAAAGATACTCTCTAAAGCTAAGCGGTAAAAGTAAATGGGTAATGGCCCTTCCTCTAAGTTGCGTGGCAATCTCTTTGCCCAGAAGTTTTGATGACGATCCGGAAATCGCAACCATATAGCCTGTATCTATCAAACTTCTTATCAGGGTTTCCCAGTTATCTATTCTCTGCACTTCATCTAGAACTACTTTATTAATTTTAACTTTGAAGTATTCTTCAAATATGGAAATTATCTCGAAAACGTCTCTGTGGTCGAGATTTCTTAATGCGGAATGTTCTAAATCAAAATAAATAATATCTTTGTTACCTCTCACAATATCTAAGAGGAGATAGGTTTTTCCGACCCTTCTAGGACCTATTATTGCTATTGGTTTCCTGCCTAAGCTGATATCCAACTCTCTCTTTACTATCCTTTCGTGTTTTATTTTTTTCTGAATCTGTTTAAAATATTCAAGTACAAATTCCTTTTCAAACATATAAAAGATTTAGGAAAGATTATTTAAAAAGTTTCCTATTTTTGTGAAAAATTTGATATTATTTCTATTTTTGGCTTAGACGGGACCAAACGAAGTTTCATAAAACAATTACTTATCTTCGATGAAGTCTTGGTGAATAAAAACCTATAACATTTGTAATGTTTTGGCTAAATGGGATAGAACATTAGGGTTTACTTTTTGTATTAAATTGCATTTAATGTGCTTTGTTCTAAACCGATATGTTTCTTTTCTAATGTTCTTAAAATGTTAACAAGTTGTGAATTTAAGCGATAATAGCTCCAGGTGAAATACTTGGTGTGCTGTTCTGCAAAGAGCCAATTTCATCATTTAATTCCGTAAAGAGCTATTATCTTTACTCTTTGGTCTCAGTGTTTTTTAATACTTTTTTCTGTCAGATACGTTTTGGGTTTAAAAAAATCAACTAACAAGTTTAAAAATCTTCTTCCTAAAGCTAAATATGCCTATTAGTCTCACGATTCCACTCACCGGGAATAAAAAAACAGTTAAAGATGCTATTATTTCTATTTTAGCTTCGGAATGGCCACTCTCTGCTAAAAAAATATATCATCGTGTAAGAAAGATGAAAAGAGTTTCCTATCAAGCTGTCCATAAAGCACTGAAAGAGTTAACAGATGAAAGTATATTGGAGAAAACTAACAAAAACTACAGAATAAGTTTAAGTTGGATAAAGAGTATGGAGGATTTTCTAAATAAATTAGAAGTATCATATGAGATAGATGGGAGTTCTAATCACAAAACTGGGGATCTAAAAATAGAACTAAAATACACCAAATATAAGTTTCGGTCAACTCCCATAAGTTTTATACCGTTTTATTTAGGAAAGGTGAATAGAGACGCCCTAAGACGCCTAAAAATCAAAAAAGTGAATAAAGAGAGAGTTGTTTTTTGTTATAACAATAACACGTATCATTGGTTCAATACTGGTGTTTGTGTGCTGGTGTACAGGGGTAAGCAAAAAAATCTTAATGTAGTTGATTTTTTACTTGATAGGAGACTGCATCATTTATCTATACTAAATGGTGAATCTCCATTGTTTAAGGATGTGAATGATATTTTCAGTAAAGTGAATAAGAAACATTTGATAAAAAATAACATAAAATACGTAATGACTATATATCATATCGAGCATAATAAGTTCATCGAGCCTGAAATTATGCGAAACATTCTGAGGATATGCGCTCAGCCTGGAATTCTTGGAATTACTGATAATCCGCTAACTGACATCTCAAAGGAGTTCCTGTCTTCTATTAAAAGTGCCTTAGATATAGAAAAGGCTATAAAAAGGGAAGACGTATATGAAATACCCATAGACGGTGAAAAAACCGTATTTGCAACGTGGAGTAATGTGGTTTTGTATTGTGATTCTCAAAGCAAGGATCGATTTTTGAACATGCTGGTAGAGCTTGAAATTGAACTTCAACATCTATGGTTTTTGTTCTATACAACAAAAATGAAAATAAAAAATAATTTAATCAAAGGTAAAGATATGAGAAATCATCTGATAAACTGCATTAATCTCTGGGAAAATTTTAAGTCTATCGATCCTCTACTGGATTCCCAATACTATGCTTTTAAAGATTGTTTGATTAAAACCAGTAAAATAGCTAATTTATTTAAAGATTTGGAGGATACATTTAAACTCTGGGAACTAAGAAAAGGTGATTAAATGTCCAATGTGTTGGTTGTGGTAGATGTCCAGAAGGGATTTATAAATGAAAACACAAAACACATAGTTCCCAAGATAGCGAAACTGGTAGAAAATAAATTCTTTGATCACGTGATCTTTACGAAATTCGTTAATGTAGAAGGTAGTCCATATAAATCTATCATGAACTGGCACAGATTTTCATATCCGCCTGAAAACGAAATAGTAGATGAACTACAAACAAAAAATTGCAAAGTTTTTGTTAAAACTGGTTATACAATTTTTACACCAGAAGTTATAGATTATTTTTTAACCCACAACATAAACGAGGTGTATCTTGTTGGGATTGACACAGACAGTTGTGTTCTAAAAAGTGCAGCAGATTCTTTTGAAAGAGGGTACGTTACCTATGTCCTTGCTGACTATTGTGCAAGTCACTATGGGCTAGAATATCATAAAGCAGCACTTATGATTTTGAAAAAATTCATAGGAGAAAATAGAATTGTATACGGAAATTTTAAGGAAACTCCATTCAAGACGTGATCAACATGAAAATAGAATTGTATAAAGGCGATATTACAAAACTGGATGTTGAAGCAATAGTTAATCCCGCAGACTCTTATATCTCTATGGGAGGCGGACTTGCAAAAGCTATATTGGATGCGGGTGGTGAAATAATTAGGGAAGAGGCCCAAAAGTATATACCAGTAAAGGTTGGTGAAGCAATTATAACATCAGCTGGGAATTTGCCTGCAAAATACGTTATTCATGCTCCAACAATGGAAACCCCTGGGAGAACGTCTGTAGAAAATGTAAGACTTGCTATGACAGCAGTATTAGAATGTGCTGAAATTAACAATATAAGGGAGCTGGCAGTGCCTGGTTTGGGTACAGGTGTTGGTAGAGTAGAGTATAAAGAAGCTGCTAATACTATGGTTTCTGTTGTAAGGAGGTTCGAACCAAAAAGCATAGAAAGACTTATTTTCGTAGCATATGACGATGAGCTTTATGATGCATTTAAAAACACATTAGATGATTATCGATTCTCATTATATTGTTTATACAGCGCTTGAGAGTACTTAAACTGGAAATTACAAATTAATATATATAAATTAAATAACATAGAATAATTCACTTGGTTGATGATATGGAACTATATATGTCACAGCTTTGGGGTAATGGTGATGGGTATTCATGGATAATGTGGTTTGTGTTCATGTTCTTTCTTATTTATTTTTATCCAAAATTAATGATTTCCCAAATAATGTGGAAATTGGAAAAAACAGCAGAGAATCTTGAATCCATGTCAAGAAAATCGAAAAAATTTATAATAAATCGTATAACAAAAAAACCTACAAAATCATTGAAAGAATCAATAGATAGATTTTTTGAATTTTTTGTCATAGAGCCTGTGTCGCTTGATCCCTACGGTATAATAAGGAAGCTGGACCATATAATACAAAATGAAAAACAACGATTTGATTATTTCGTAAAACAGATCGCGCCGAAAATGGATGAAGAAAGACGTGCATCACTTACCATGGGGCTTTCTGGTGGAATAAGTCTTCACACGATAGCAAAGACTATAAGACATTATGTTGAGTTGATAAGAAAAACGAAAAACTTACAGATTGCGATGTTGCTTCAAATGCAATTACCTATGATAGAAAAATTGGCTAATGCTGTTTATGAAGGAACAAAGGCCTTAACCAAGGGAGAACCAATAGGTGATTCTGTTGGACCTTATATAGTGGCCAAGCTCATTGGAAATGCAAAAACCAAAGAAATAGAGGAAGATGTTGTAATGGCAGAAAAGAAAATGCTTGGCAGACATGTTTTCCTTCTTAAGGCAAAGGGACCTGGTGGCAGACTAGGAAGACCTGGAAAAGCAGTTGAAAAATTATTGAAGAAACACAAAATAGCGAAAATAATAACAATAGATGCCGCAGCCAAACTTGAGGGTGAAAAAACAGGAAGCATTGCTGAGGGTGTTGGCGTTGCAATAGGTGGTCCTGGTGTGGAAAAAAGTTATATTGAAAATGTTGCAGTTAAGAAAAACATACCGCTTGACTCCATAATAGTTAAGATGAGTGCTGAGGAGGCAATAATGCCCATGAGAAAGGAGATAAAAGACGCATTTAAAGAGGTTGAAGAGAGCATTAAAAGAAGTTTAATTGCCACGAAACCCAAAAGTAAGGTAATAATTGTTGGTGTTGGGAATACGAGCGGTATAGGGAATTCTTCCAAAGGCATAGAAAAAACAGAAAAATGGATTGAACAATATAGTAAAAAACTAAAGGAGAAAGAAAAGAAAAAGAAGAAGCGTTTTTTCTAAATTTAAATCAATAATTTAATTTTTTATTCATGAAGGTGTTTGCTGATTTACACATTCACAGTAGTTATAGTAGAGCATGCAGTAAAGATATAACAATAACAAATCTTGAGAAATATGCAAGAATTAAAGGCCTTAATCTTTTGGGAACTGGTGATTTCACGCACCCTTCTTGGTTAAAAAATTTAAAAGAAAATCTTGTCGAGGATGGGAGTGGTATATTAAAAACCAAATCTGGTTTCAACTTCCTACTTCAGACAGAGATATCGAATATATATATGCAAGATGGTAAACAAAGAAGAATTCATAACGTTATTCTTGCTCCATCATTTGAAATTGTTGACCAAATAAACGATCAACTTTTGAAGTATGGACGATTAGATTATGATGGAAGACCTATTTTTGGTTTCAGTTGTGTTGAACTTGTTGAAATAATGAAAAGTATAAGTAATGATATAGAGATAATACCGGCGCATGCCTGGACGCCGTGGTACGGGATATTTGGCTCTAAATCCGGGTTTGATTCTATCGATGAATGTTTTCAAGAAAAAAGTAAATATATACATGCTATTGAAACCGGATTATCTTCAGACCCTCCTATGAATTGGAGGTTATCTAAGTTGGATAATATTACACTCGTTAGTTTCTCTGACTCGCACTCGCACTGGCCTTGGCGAATAGGAAGAGAAGCTACCGTTTTCGATGTGAAAAAATTGACTTACAATGAACTAATAACAACGATAAGGGAAAAGAATCCCAAAAAGCTTTTGTTCACGATTGAAGTGGATCCTTCCTATGGTAAATACCATTTCGATGGCCATCGTAACTGCAACATATCCCTTTCCCCAAAGGAATCCGAAAAATATAACAACATCTGTCCTGTGTGTGGTAGAGAGCTAACCATAGGTGTTTTACACAGGGTTGAAGAGCTTGCGGATAGGCCGGAGGGTTTTAGGCCAGAGAATGCGATACCGTTCAAATCTCTTGTTCCACTTTCAGAGATATTGGCTCACTCACTCGGCATAGAACAAATATATTCTAAGAAGATATGGGAAAAATACAATAAACTTATCAGCGCATTTGGCTCTGAGTTCAAGGTTTTACTTGAAGTTAGTAAAGCAGAATTAGAAAATATTGTACATGAGAAGGTGGCTGAAGCTATAATAGCTATAAGAGAGGGTAGAGTAGAAATACAGCCTGGTTACGACGGTGTGTATGGAAAACTAATTTTTAAATGGGAAGATAAAGAAAAGACGGAGGTGAAGACAAAGGTGAAACAGCATGCGCTCATGGATTTTTCAAAAAATCAGAACGAAGTGAAGAGTGATGAGAAAAAGGTAGTGATTGGGAAACAAAGAACTATAAATGATTTTCAATAGTTTATATCTTTTTTCTTGTTATCGATAAAGAGGTTGTTTTTTCTGTTATGTAACCATATTCCGAGCTAACTTCTATTAA
>Ga0164318_10004409_pt1 | contig 13531 bp, 14 predicted proteins | sample GuaBasSedimGuay9_FD_113734 | JGI IMG/M metagenome (GOLD analysis project Ga0164318, IMG submission 113734) | Subseafloor sediment microbial communities from Guaymas Basin, Gulf of California, Mexico - Guay9, Core 4571-4, 0-3 cm | ecosystem: Environmental > Aquatic > Marine > Hydrothermal vents...
CAATTTACGAACCATGTTATTTTGAGTAATAGTGTTAAAAAATATTTTTGTTCTGATTTAGATGATATTTTAAACTATGACCATTATGATCAAGCTAAGTATTTTAGAGAAACTTTCGATTTTACTTTTGATGGTAAATCATATAAAGCAGGGTTATTTGATGCAAAACTTTTATCCATGAAATCAATAGGAGAAATTGTTGTTATTAGAGACATTACAGAAGAAATAAAATCGTTGGAAACAACAATAACATTACTTATTATTATTAGTTTATTTATATCATCATTAGGTTTTTTACTTTTTTGGCTAATAATGGGAGCTATTCAGATAAACTTGAATACTGCTAATAATAATCTAATTCTTAAAATTGAGGAGCTGGAAGTATCTAAAAAAGAAGCTATTGAATCTAAATCGATTGCAGAAACAGCAAATAGAATGAAAAATGATTTTTTAGCCAATGTCAGTCACGAATTACGGACACCCTTAAATGGAATACTGGGAATGACAGGCCTTATTCTGGATACTGATCTGGATGAGGATCAGAAAGAATTTCTTAATATGATTATAGAATCCGGTGATCATCTTTTTAGGATTATTTCAGATCTTTTAGATTTTTCTCAGATTGAAACTGGTAATCTAACAATACAGCCTGGTTTGTTTAATTTAAGTAATCTTGTAAAAAATACTATATCAGTTTTAGAACCTGCTGCAAAAAGAAAGAATATAAAGCTTCTTTGTTCAATTCAACCAGAAGTCCTTAATTATTATGGAGACAGGGTAAGAGTTGGGCAAATACTAATTAATCTAATTACCAATGCAATTAAATATTCAGAAAAAGGTACTATTAGAGTTAATATTGAATTATCCGAAGAATTGGAAATATCCATAATTGATACAGGTGTAGGCATCCCTGAGGATAAAATTAATACAATTTTCGAGAGTTTTGTACAGATAGAAAATACTTATACAAAAACTCATGAGGGTGTTGGTCTTGGCCTTTCAATTGTAAAACAATTAGTTGAACTATTAAATGGAAAAATAAATTTGGATAGCAAGTTGGGTGTTGGCACAACTTTTAAAATTTTTCTACCTGTAATACCTGCTCCGGAGGGAGCTAAGGTAATAGCTGAAAAGGTTTCTTCAAAAAAAAGTGAGACTGTTACAGAACTAAGAATAATTATAGCAGAAGATGAAGCCATAAACAGAATGTATATTAAGAAGTTTCTTACTAAACAGGGGTTCCTTGTAGAAGAAGCAGTTAATGGTAGAGATGTTCTGGCTAAACTGAAAGAAAATGAGTTTGATCTTATTCTCATGGATATGGGAATGCCTGAAGTTGACGGTATTGAAGCTACACAAAGAATTAGAGAGCAGGAAAAACAATCCGGTAAATATATTAAAATTATTGCTCTAACTGCAAATGCTTTTCCTGAAGATGTTAGAAGATGTATAGAATCAGGTATGGATCATTTTGTATCAAAACCAATAAAAGAGAAGGATCTTCTTGATATTATTGAAGAAACAATGCAATCCTAAAGGAGTTATTAATGGAAAAAATGTTTATAGATGGAGCACCCGCAGCAATAGGTCCATATTGCCATGCTGTTAAAACAGGAAATCTTATTTTCTGTTCCGGGCAGACACCAATAGATCCTGAAACAATGAAGATTGTAGGTACAACAATAGAGGAACAGACAAAAAGAGTACTTGAAAATATTACAATTGTTTTAAATGGAATGGGCCTGGGATTAAAAGATATAGTTAAAACAACGGTTTTTCTTAAATCTATGGATGATTTTAAAGGGATGAACGGAGTTTATTTAGAGATGTTTAATGGTCATACCCCAGCAAGATCGGCTATTGCAGTTAAACAAAATCCTCTGGATGCAATGGTTGAGATTGAGTGTATTGCCGAGATAGAGGGTTAGGTTTAAAAAGTATAATCTTTCCAGCCTTGGTTCTATCACACACAGGGCTCTTCTAAATTTGACTATTCGAATAAATCGTTGTAATATGTATTTATAGGTATGTATTCATGGAGATTTAATATGAAAATAATGGAACGGGGACAAATTACAATTCCTAAAAAATATAGGGATCTCTATGGAATAAGACCAGGAACAGAACTTGAAATGGTAGTTAAAGAGGATGGGCTTCTTCTTGTTAAAAAGAAATTGAATCAGACACCTTTTTCAGAAGTGTATGGAATACTGGGAAAACTAAAAGAATCTGATCAGATTGTTGAGGAAATGAGGGGTAGATAGATCTGTGATTTCAGTTATTGATACGAATATTCTTCTGGATATCTTTCTGCCTGATCCTTTGCATGGAGAATCGTCTCTAAAACTTCTTGAAGAGGTTTACAGTCAAGGTTCAATAATTATTTGTGATATTGTTTACTGTGAGTTAGCACCACAGTTTAAAGAGAAGGGTGTTTTAGATGAATCCCTCGAAAAAATTGGAATAAGTATTCTCAATGCTAATACTGACACTCTGTATAAGGCCGGTCTTTTATGGCTTCAGTACAGAAAACATCAAAAATCCAGAGAACGAATTATACCGGACTTTATTATTGGGTCTTTCGCTATGGTACAGGGAGACCGTCTGATAACAAGAGACAGAGGGTTCTATAGAGATTATTTCAAGGGGCTGAAATTAAACCTGGGGTGATTTATTATCAAATTAAGCAGAACTCTTAATTCTTTTGTTAAAGGTATCTGGAATATTTATAAAGGATTGTGCGTTGTCTATACTAACGATCTATTTTTACTTGCCAGCATTACTATATCCTAATATCATAAAAGCATGAAAATTAAGCATAAACTTGTTATTCTTATTGTAATTTATATTTCGGGAATTATTTTCATATCACTTCTATCTTTGTATGGCTGGCGGCGTACAGAACAAATTCAACAGTCAGTTACCATGGGTGTAGATCTTCAGTTAAAGTCCAGGGAAGTTCAAAGCTTAATGAAAGATATTATTTTTGATCTTTTTGTACCTGAGATGTATGGGCACATACGTTCCTTAACTTATTCCCCCAGATCTGCAGTTACAATTAAGCAGCTCCAGGAAGCTCTTATTGATTATAATACGATATTTAATAATTTTATGACACAGGATAGTTTTCTTGAAGGTAACAAAGAGATAATACGGGACCAGTATTTTACTGCAATTCGAATGAATACCCGGGCAATGAGTATGATGGATAGAATTGAGGATATCCTTATTGTTATACGTGAGCAGTACCACTCAGAGGAAAATTTGTATAGTGCAATGCAGAAAGATGAAGCACTTATACCTTTTTTTACTGAAATACAGGAAGCTTCCTACTATTTTAAAAATAGCTTTGAGAGCTTTATGAACTATTTTATTAAATCACTTAATGATGAGGCAGAAAGGATTAGAACACGAATTTATCTGTTTTTTATTGTTATGACAGGTTTGATTTTATCATTTTCAATTATATTTACACTTTACCTATCCCGGGATTTAACAACTAAACTTACTTTAATGAAGGGAGCTTTTAGAAACGTATCGCATGGAGATTTTTCTAAAAAATTAAGTATAAATTCCAACGATGAGTTTGGAGCTTTTACTGTCACTTTCAATGAACTTCTTAATGATCTAAAAGAAAATGTTAATAATATACTTAATCTTACAAGGGATATAGGTTCTTTTATATCAGATAAATCAGACTTGATAGATCTTTATAATCTTGTCGCTGCTGCTGTTGTTCAGGACACCAGTGCTGATATTTCTGTAGTATTAAAATATGAGATTACCGGAAAATTTCAGTTAGTAGCTGTTAGTGGTGAAGCTCTTACAGAAGAGGATAAGATTAAACTTATGTCAATTGTTTCAGACAGAGTGTATCGGCCTAATTCACTTTTTACTCTAAATGCTGATAATAATGAGATATCTGACAGCTTATTTAAATCCCTCCTGGCTGCTCCATTAGTTGTAGATGGAAAAAATTATGGTCTCCTTGTTTCTATCAAAACTAGATCTAACAATGAGTTTTCTGATCTTGGAATTACAAGATTTAGTACATTTACAGAATATGTATCTTTAACCCTTGATAATTATTTTAAGTACAAAGAACTTATTGAAAGAAGAGAAGCACAGTATCAGGCTCTTCAGTCTCAGGTTCAGCCTCATTTTCTCTACAATATTTTAACAGTAATTCTTGGTTTAAACAGAAAAGACGACAGGGCCGGTATTATTGCCACTGTTACAGCATTGAAGGATATGCTTCGTTATATACAATCCCAGAACAGGTGGACATCTATAGAGCAGGAATGCAGATTTATAGAGCAGTACTGTTCATTGCAGAAAATTAGATTTGGAGCCAGGTTTTCCTATAGTATAGAGTTCGATGAGGAAGCTGGTAGTTTTCAGATACCCAGACTTCTCCTTCAGCCTTTACTGGAAAATTCTGTAATTCATGGAATAGAACCTATGGAGAAAAATGGTATTGTAAGTTTAAAATGTATGGGAAGAAGGTTTAGAGGAGAAACAGGAGTAATAATTAGTATTGAGGATAATGGAGTAGGTTTTGACTCTTCCAAATTAAAGGAACAATCAAATGTTGGAATAATGAATGTGGAAGAGCGACTGAAACTTACTTTTCCGGAATCAGCGTTAACTTTTAGTAGTAAGCCTGGTAAAGGAACCGTTGTTAAAATAGAAATATGAAGATTATAATTGCAGATGATGAAGAATATGTTCGTTTCGAACTTAAAGAACTCCTTTTAGAGATTAACCCTGATCTGGAATTAACTGAGGTTATTAATGGGACTGAATTTTTGGAAAAGTTAAACAAAAATATTTATGAAGCTGCTTTTGTAGATATAAAAATGCCAGGTTTATCCGGCCTGGAAGTCATAGAAAAAATTATATTCAAGAATTTACAAACTGAATGGATAATTTTAACAGGTTATTCAAATTTTGATTTTGCGAAGAAAGCTATAAATCTTGGTGTAACTGAGTATCTTTTAAAACCTGTTTCTAAAAGTGAGCTTCAGGAAGTGCTTAAAAAAATAGAAAAAAATATGGCTCGAAAATCAGGTAAGCTTATAATTGATGAAACTATTGAGGGAAGTAGTGAAACTATTCACCTTGTCCGCACTGCGGAAAGGGTAGTTCGGGAAAGATTTTCCGAGCAGATTGGGGTAGCACAAATTGCAGATGAACTGGGAGTTACACCTAACTATTTAAGTACACTTTTTAAAAAATATACACATAAAACATTTATAAAGTATATAACAGAAATTCGTATGAAAGAATCTTTAGAGCTTCTTAAACAGCCTGGAATAAATGTAAAAAAGGCAACTGAACTATTAGGATATTCCAGTAGTCGGCACTTTGCAAGATTATTTAGAGAGTCTTATGATATCTCGCCCTCTGAATATATAGGAAAGTGTAGAAACTGACCTTTCTTTGTAGATTATAATCCTAACAGGTATATCCTAAAAGGTGCTACAATTTATTAAATATTAATAAAGGAGAATAGAAATGAAAAAGATTTTAGTAATTTTACTTGTTTTTATGATCTCAGCAACTTTTACTTTTGCTGCAGGTCAGAAAGATGCCGCTGAGGATTCACCTCTTAAGATAGTGCTTTTGGTTAAGAGTCTTGGAAATGGGTTTTTTGAAGCAGTAGCAGATGGTGGTGTTGAAGCTGCAAAAGAGCTTGGAAATGTTGAATCTATCTACATGGGGCCAAGTGCTTCAACTGCAGAGGGTCAGATTGAAATAATTGAAACTCTTATTGCTCAGCAGGTTGATGGAATAGCTATTTCTGCAAATGACAGAGATGCTCTTATTCCTGTAACTAAAAAAGCCATGAAAGCTGGAATAAAAGTTATGTCTTTTGATTCAGGAATTGCTGTAGGTGGAAGAATTGTAGATCTTGTTCCTTCTGTCGAAGAATTAATTGGACGTCAACAGGTTCAGCTAATTGCAGAATTAACAGATTACAAGGGACAGATAGGTGTTGTATCTGCAACCAGCCAGGCAACAAATCAGAATGCATGGATAGACTGGATGTATGAAGAATTTAAAGATTCAAAATATAAAGATATGGAACTTGTAGAAGTTGTATATGGTGATGATGCATCTGATAAGAGCTATAGAGAAGCAGTTGCTCTTATGCAGAAATATCCTGGTTTGACAGGTATAATTTCTCCTACAACTATTGGTATTCTTGCTGCTGCAAAAGCTATAGAAGATGAAGGTATGCAGGGGAAAGTACAGTTAACAGGTCTTGGTCTTCCTTCTGAAATGCAGCACTACATTGAAAATGGTACATGTGTTCAGATGGCTCTTTGGAATCCCATTGATCTTGGTTACACATCTACTATGATTCTTGAAGCACTTATTACAGGTAAAGTTGCTGGTAACGAAGGTGACAAGATTGATTGTGGTAGAATGGGTACTATTGAAATTGGTAAAGATGGTAATGCTGTAATGGGAACTCCATTTGTCTTTAATAAAGATAATATTGCCAAGTTTGCTGCAATGTTCTAGAACAGGATTATAGATATTATAATGACGGATCTGCTTAGACAGCAGATCCGTTTTAATATACTGAGTAAAGGAGAGAGTAATTGGCAAAGCCCATATTACAGCTTGAAAATATTACAAAGTACTTTCCAGGAATTAGAGCTCTGGATCAGATCCATTTGAATATATATCCCGGAGAGGTTCATGCTCTTATTGGTGAGAATGGTGCAGGAAAGTCTACTCTTGTAAAAATAATGACTGGAGTGTACCAGCCTACAAATGGAAGGATATTATATAAGGGAAATGAAGTTACTTTTCCAAATGCTCTGGATGCCCAGCGAGCAGGAATTGCTGCTATACATCAGGAAGCTTCCATGTTTCCTGAGCTTACTGTAACAGAAAATATCTTCATGGGTCATCATAGTGGAAAATCAGGACATGTAGACTGGCGGTCCATGAAAAAAAGAACCAAAGACCTTTTGGATAAGATGGAACTGGATATCAATCCTGATTCGCTTATAAAGAACTTAAGCACTGCTCAACGTCATATGGTTGAGATTACTAAAGCACTTTCCATTGATGCGGATGTAGTAATAATGGATGAGCCGACTTCTGCTCTTACCTTAAAAGAGGTAGAAGATCTTTATAAGATAATCAATCAGTTGAAGGATGCCGGAAAGGCAATTCTTTTTATATCCCACAAATTTGACGAGATTTTTTCTGTCTGTGATGCCTTTACCGTATTTCGTGATGGCAGATACATAGACAGTGGTCGAATTAGTGATTCGAGTATTGATGATATTGTTAAAATGATGGTTGGAAGATCCCTTGACAAGATGTTTCCAAAAAAGAAAGCAGAGATAACAGATACAATACTGGAGGTCAGAAACCTAAGTAAAATCGGCATATTTAAAGATATATCATTCTCTCTTAAGAAAGGGGAGATTCTGGGTTTTTTTGGTCTTGTCGGAGCTGGTCGCACCGAGGTAATGAGAGTTCTTTTTGGAATTGACAAAAAAGAGTCCGGTACTATTTTAATTAACGGACAGGAAGTTGTAATCCATTCACCTGCTGCTGCTATGAAACAGGGAATTGCGCTGATTCCCGAAGATCGGCAGGATCAGGGAGTAATACAGGATATGAGTCTTACGCATAATATATCTCTTCCCCAGGTTGATTCTTTATTCCCTTTTGGTGTTCTGAATAAAAAAATTGAGGATGATCTTACCCGGGAATATGGATCTCTAATGGAGATTAAAGCAGCAAGCTGGGATGTAAATGCAAATACATTATCCGGGGGAAACCAGCAAAAGGTAGTAATTGCAAAATGGCTGGCAACTGATCCTTTAATACTTATTATGGATGAACCAACTAAAGGTATCGATGTCGCAACTAAGGCTGCTGTTCATAGCTTTGTTTCTGAAATGGCAGTGAAAGGTTTGGCTGTAATTCTGGTATCATCAGAACTGCCTGAGGTTTTAGGAATGTCAGATAGGATATGTGTTATGCACGAAGGGGTTATAACTGCTACCTTTAGTAGGGATGAAGCAGATTCAGAAAAGATAATCCGTGCTGCTACCGGTCATGATAGTATTGAGGAGATAGTATGAGAGAACTGATAAAAAAGAGAGAGTTTACCCTGCTGCTTCTTATAGCAGTTATGCTTATGCTAATAGTTACACAGGCTCCATCTTTTGTTTCGCCTGAAAATATCCTGCGTATTATCAATGATACCTCTATTCTTATTATGGTTTCAATTGGGCAGTTTATGGTAATTCTAACAGGAGGAATAGATCTTTCTCTTGCTTCTATAATTGGTTTTTCGGGAATGGCTGCATCTATGTTAAATCAGTACTTTCCTGATTTGCCTGTTATATTAATTCTATTTGCAGGTATGGGAATTGGAACATTTCTTGGTTTAATCAATGGGGTACTAATTGCTTTTGGGAAGGTTCCTCCTATAATTACTACCCTTGGGACTATGAGTATATTTAGGGGTTTTACTTTTGTAATGAGTAAAGGTCAGTGGGTAACTGCTCATGAAATGACCGAAAGTTATATGAACATACCCCACGGATCTTTTTTAGGATTATCTAATTTAATATGGGCTGGTGTTATTGTTTCTCTTGTTATGTACTATTTTATGAAATATGTAAGAACAGGAAGAGAGATCTATGCAATAGGTGGAAATAAGGTTGCGGCTCTTTTTGTTGGTGTTAAGGAGAATAAAATAAATATTATTGTTTATTCTCTTGTTGGGCTGTTAAGTGGACTGGCAGGAGTAATGTGGACTGCCAGGTATGCTGCAGCGGTTAATGAAACTGCTATAGGTTTTGAACTTTTTACTGTTGCTGCATGTGTTCTTGGTGGAGTCAGCATTGCCGGAGGGTCAGGTACTGTTGTTGGTGTAATTCTTGGTGCTTTATTTCTTGGTATTCTTACCAATGCACTTCCGGTTGTTCATTTATCCCCTTTCTATCAGCTTGGTCTTCAGGGTGTTGTGATACTCGGAGCAATGATAATTAATACACTTTCTGAAAAACGAAACGAGAAAAAATTACTCAACAGGAGACTTCAATAATGATAATGGACAGAAAGAAAAGTGAAGGCAGTAAGTCTATTGTTGATAAGTCACGTCTGGTTGATGAAAGCGGCTTGAATAGCAGAATTGTTTCCTTTGTGACAAAGTGGGAATTTATACTTGTAGTTCTTTTATTATTGGAAATAGTTGTTTTTTCGAATTTGACTCCACATTTTCTTAATACGTTTAATCTTTTAAATACAACATTTACATTTTCTGAAAAAGCTATTCTTGCACTTCCAATGATATTTATAATTTTAAGTGGAGATATAGATATTTCTGTTGCTGGAATTATGGCATTAAGTTCTTTTGCTATGGGTTATGCTTCTTCCCAGGGAGCTGGTACAGGCGTTTTAGTTTTAATTGGTTTGTGTGTTGGTGTGATTGCAGGTTTTTTTAATGGTCTTCTGGTTACAGGTCTTAATATGCCTGCAATAGCTGTTACTTTGGCTTCCATGACTCTTTTTCGTGGTATCTCCCAGGCAATTCTGGAAGATCAGGCTTATACTGAATACCCGGAGAAGTTCGGATATTTTGGGCAGGGATATATTGGAGACAGTATGGTTCCTTTTGAACTGGTTCTTTTTCTGGTACTGGCAGTGATAATGGGGTTTGTTCTCCATAAAACAACCTATGGAAGGAAGCTCTATGCTATTGGGAACAGCTCTTCTGCTGCTAACTTTTCCGGTATATCAGTAAACAAAGTCAGATTAACTAACTTTGTTTTGAATGGACTATTTGCAGGTATAGCTGCAGTACTGCTTACTTCAAGAATAGGTTCTACAAGACCGAATATTGCGACAGGTTTTGAGCTTGAGGTAATTACCCTTGTTGTATTAGGCGGAGTTTCCATAACCGGAGGAAAGGGTAATATTTTTGGTGTTGTCCTTGCTATCTTTTTACTTGGGTATTTGAAATTTGGTATGGGGCTGTTAAATATTTCAGCAAAAGTAATGATTATAACTACAGGTGCGCTTTTAATTATTGCTGTTCTTATTCCAGGTTTTATGGACTCAACAAAAGCCAGAAATAAACTTAAACGACAGCAGAATTTAGAAACAACTGAAAAAAATCTTAACAAAGGAATAGATGAATGAATTCAAAAGAGAGAGTATTAAAAGCATTTGGTAAAATTGAAGGGAAGCCGGACAGACCTCCATTACAGTTTGATCTTTGCAGACAACTTACAGATACTTTTGGAGATAAATTAGGAATTAAGCCGGACTATGCTTTAAGTTATTATGAAGACTTAACCTACAGAATTTCCGGAAATGAAATTCGAACGGCAATGGGAAGTGACTGTATAGTTGTAGGTGGAACAGTTTCATCAGATTTTGAAATTGTAACTGTAAGAGATGATATAACCCTTAATGAGTTTGGTATGGAGATGCAGCCTACAGAACTGTATGTTAATGTTATAAAATGTCCTCTGGATAAGGCTGAATCTGAAGATGACATAAAGAATTATAATTTCCCCGATGCTTATGCTCCTGGTAGATTTATTAAAGCAAAGAGAGATATTGAGAAATTTGGTAAGGACTACTTTGTAATAGGAGACTGTGAACTTTCAATTTTTGAACTTGCCTGGCACCTTACAGGTATGCAGGAATATATGATTGGAATGGCTATGGAAGAACCATGGATAGCAGCTCTTAATGATAAGGTTGAAGAGTGGACTTTAGGGCTTGCAAAACAGTTAGTTGAGTTAGGTGTAGATGCAATATGGTTTGGTGAGGATCTTGGTTCTCAGACTTCTATGTTAATAAGCCCGGATATGTGGAGAAAAGATTTTAAACCCAGATATCAGAGAATGATAAATGAACTGAAAAAAATTAGTCCTGAAGTAATATTAATAATGCATTCTGATGGTGCTGTTGCTCCATTAATCGATGATTTTATTGAAATGGGAATAGAGGTTTATAATCCTGTTCAGCCCAACGTTCCAGGATCTGATCCTAAGGAACTAATGGCTAAGTATGGTGGTAAAATTAACTTTTTTGGCGGTATAGATCAGCAGGATCTTCTCCCTTCTGGAGATTTGGGTGCTCTTAAGAAAGAGATAGATGAAAGAGCAGAAGTTATGGCGAAAAATGGCGGATATTTAATGGCCCCGGCTCATATTATTCAGGCAGACGTTAAACCGGAGATGGTTGAAGCAATGATTGAATACATTAAGGGTGTTACACTATGAAAGTTGCCTTTAAAATGAAGCTTAAACCCGGCTTTAAGGAAGAGTATAGAAAGCGGCATAATGAACTGTGGCCGGAACTTAAGACCCTGCTTAAAGAGCAGGGAGTTTCTGATTATTCAATTTTTTTGGATGAGGAGACAAATATTCTTTTTGGTGTCCAGAATCAGGAGGGGGAGAGTTCTTCCCAGGATCTTGGTACTCTGGAAATAGTTCAAAAGTGGTGGGCCTTTATGGCGGATATTATGGAGACAAATGAGGATAATTCTCCGGTTACTGTTCCTTTGGAAGAAGTTTTTTATATGGAGTAATGTTAGGTATGATATTCACATAATATGTGATACACTTATTATGTGAATATGCTGGAGGTAAGATCATGTCTAATATTACTATGACAATTGATGATACAGTTATTAAAAAGGTAAAAAAAATTGCAATTGAAAAGAATACAACATTAACCGGGCTCGTAAGGGATTATTTAACTGGAGTTGCAAAGCGGGAAGATCTGCGTACGGAAGAGATTATATCTCAGCTTTCTAAAATAATGAATTCAGCGAATATGGAAATAGGTAAAATTACCTGGACAAGGGATGAACTTCATGAGCGATAGATATTTTATTGATACAAATATTCTTGTATACGCTCATGATAATAAATATCCAAAAAAACAAATAAAAGCTCAAAAACTAATTTTTAATGGAATGAGAGAGAATAGTGCCGTTATCTCTGCTCAGGTTTTGAGTGAATTTTTTGTAACAGTTACCAAAAAAACAAAACAGAATTTTTCTGCTGCTGCAGCAAAACATGAGATTATGCTTTTGTCATATTTACAGGTTGTCGATATTGATTTTGATCTGGTTATAAGAGCATTAAGTATAAAGGAATTGTATCAATTAAGCTATTGGGATAGTTTGATCCTGTCTGCAGCTGAACGATCTGATTGCAGCATTCTCTATTCCGAAGATCTCTCATCTGGGCAGAAATATGGTAAGGTCCTTTGCGTCAATCCGTTTGCTGACAGTTAAATATTTTTAGGGAGTAGTAAAAATGACAGATATAAATCTGGTTATACCATCAGAAGAATATCCTGTAAGATGGAAAAAGGTTCAGAATCTTATGAAAGAGCTGAATCTTGATATTGTTCTTGCTTATGCAGATGACAGAGCAACTTTTGGAGCTGCTCATGCAAGATGGCTTGCCGATATCCCTGTTCATTTTGAACCTGTTTGTATTCTTGTCCCAGCTGCAGGTGATCCGGTTCTCCTATGCGGTCCGGAAAGTGATGAGTACTGCAGAATTCGTGGACAGGTAAAAGATATAAAAGTGCTGGAAGAGTTTACACATCCGGATGAAGATTATTTATATACAGAGATTAGAAGTCTAAAAGAGATTATCTCAGGTTTGGCAGGTCTAAACCAAAATATCACCAGGATAGGACTTGCCGGCAGGGGTTTAATAGGTGCTGACCTTTTAAAATCTTTTGAAGCAGCTTTTTCTTCTGCAGAGTGGCTGGATATCGAAACTGAAATGTGCAGCCTAAGGGCTGTTAAAACCAAGTCAGAAATAGCCATAATTCGCCATGCCTATAAAATTGCAGAGCTGGGTATAAATGCGGCATTAAAGGCAATAAAACCGGGAGTAACAGAGCGCGAGGTTGCTGCAGAAATAGAAGCTGCTATTAGAAAGGCGGGGGCTGAAGGGACAGGAATTGATACCATAGTTGCTTCCGGGCCTAATTCACGCCCTATACTGGCACGTTCAACTTTTCGCAAAATAGAGGAAAATGATCTTGTTTTATTAACAGTAGCGCCCAGATATGAAGGCTATCATGCAGCTATTGGCAGGGTAGTCCTTGTGGGGAATCCGGGGGAAGAGATAGAAAGTGCTCTTAGTACAGCTGTTGAAGCCCAGGAAGCATGTTATAAGGCAATTAAACCTGGAATAATGGGGAGAGATGTAGAGAAAATTGGCAGAGATATTGTTGAAGAAGCCGGATTAGGAGAGTATTTTCTCTATTCCGGCATACACAGTGTTGGTGTCATAGAGTTTGAACCTCCCATACTTGGACCTGGCAGTGATGAGGTTTTAAAAGAAAATATGGTGATTTCAGTTGATATTCCCATGTTTAACACTCCCTGGGGTGGTATAAGGATTGAGGATGGTTATCTGGTTACGAAGAGTGGTGTAGAGAAGCTGGTTAGCCTGCCTTGTATATTGGATTTGATCTGTAAAGAAAGGTAATAGTGGCTTTCGGG
>Ga0164318_10004410_pt1 | contig 13529 bp, 8 predicted proteins | sample GuaBasSedimGuay9_FD_113734 | JGI IMG/M metagenome (GOLD analysis project Ga0164318, IMG submission 113734) | Subseafloor sediment microbial communities from Guaymas Basin, Gulf of California, Mexico - Guay9, Core 4571-4, 0-3 cm | ecosystem: Environmental > Aquatic > Marine > Hydrothermal vents >...
GTCGGCGTAGGCCGACGCGCTGGTCGGCGCAGACCGACCACTGGCCGCAGGCCCTACAGGCTGACTTTCAGTCAGCGCTGCAGGCAGCCGATTTCTTGAGGCAGCCCAAAGTGTAAACCAATTTCCAGGAGAAAATGAACCATCCCGTATCATCAAAGCTCTATAGCGAACGGGCAGTTGCGAGAACGCAGCGACTTGACAAACCAGGCAACTTTGTTATCATTACGGTGCGCGCGCCCGTACCTCAATTGGATAGAGGAGCGGTCTACGAAACCGAATGTTGTGGGTTCAAGTCCCGCCGGGCGCGCCTTTTTCTTTCCCCTCCTTCTCTTCATCTCCCCACCTCTTATGGTTGCCCGTCTCGTTCATCCCCAGGTAGGAAAGCACCAACCGACGCCGAGAAAAATGTCCTCCCGTGATCAGTTCGATCGCCATCGTCCGGCCCAACAGGGCGCGAGCGATCTCTCCCACACACCGCCCTTCACGATGCATAGCCAACACTTGCTCCCCCAATCTTTCCAAATAGTCAATCTTCTCTGTCAACGCCTCGGCCGGGTTGAAGCGAACACGAGCACTGCCGGGGAAAATGATGTCCGCCGGTAGGGCTGCGACTCGTTTCAAGGAGGCGATGATTGCCCAGATGTCATATCCAACCCGCAATGCGCGATCCCGTCCTCCGACGAACAGGTCGCCGGTGAAAAGCCACCTTCGAGTCAGCTCATACAAACAAAGATGGTCCGGGCTGTGCCCAGGGGTATATACCACCTGGAGATGGTAGCTTGGTGTTTCGATGACCTCACCATCGGAGAGCGGATAGCCACGGGACGGCTCAGGCCAGCCCCACATCACCCGCCGGTAGAGATGGAGCGGTTGCCGTCGGCGAGGGTCGGCCAACACGGGCAGGGCCAAGGGGTGCGCCAGGATCTGCAACCCTTCTCGGTCGCGCTGCAAGCAACCGTTGGCCCCAATGTGATCCTCGTGCGTGTGGGTGTTGACGATATGGCTCAGAGGGACATCTGCAAGTGCCAACATCAACTCCGACGCACTGTGGGCGCAACCGGTATCAATCAACACGCCTTTCTCCCCATCGGGCAACAGGTAAGCTGTGGTCCAGTACCGTCCTCGCCCCCAGAACGTGCGGGCCAGATCGAAGCGTATCACATCACCGTTAACATATGGCGTCACCTTGAGCATCGGTGGTGAGTGTAACACAAATCTAGTCGGAGAGCAAACGAGGGAGCGACAAAGTGGACACTTGAGCAGTTACAGGCTATAATTTAGGAGAATACATTCTTTTGAGGAGGGATACCTTGACCATCAAATTTGGCACCGACGGCTGGCGGGCCGTCATTTCCGATACATTTACGTTTGCGAACCTGCGATTGGTTGCTCAGGCTATCGCCGATTATGTGATTGAAGAGGCCGATAACGGTCGGCCGGAAGTCGTGGTGGGTTTCGATACTCGTTTCCTTTCTGACCGCTATGCGGCGGAGGTGGCCCGTGTGTTGGCCGGCAACGGTATCGTCGCCTGGTTGACACGGGCCGATACCCCGACACCGGCTATTTCGTACGCTGTAGTCCACAAACAGGCGGCGGCTGGGGTGATGATCACAGCCAGCCACAACCCCCCCCGCTACAATGGCGTCAAGTTAAAGGCCGCTTTCGGAGGAGCTGCTCTGCCTTACCAGGCCGAACAGGTAGAAGCGCACCTGTTGCGCAATCAGGAAATGGCGCGGGGACCAAACGTGATGGACTACCAGGTTGCACTGGAGCAAGACCTGATCCGGCGCTTCGACCCCGCCTGGGCGTATTACGAGCACTTGAGCAAATTGATCGATCTGGACATCATTTCCGACGGCGAGTTGCGTGTGGTCACCGATGCGATGTACGGATCGGGGCGCAAATGCATCGCCGACATGTTGGCCCGGACACGCTGTCGAGTCCATCAGATCCGAGGAGAGATGAATCCTGGCTTCGGCGGCATCCACCCAGAACCAATTGCCCACTATCTGAGTGCCCTGGGGGCGGCGATTCAATCCTACCACGCCGACCTCGGCCTGGCCACCGATGGGGACGGCGACCGGATCGGCGCGATGGACGCCAATGGCAACTTCGTGGACCCCCACCACATCTTTGCTCTGGCGCTGCGCTACCTGGTCGAGCAACGCGGCTGGAGCGGTACAGTCGTCAAGAGTGTGTCCACCACCCGGATGGTGGATCGGCTGGCTGCTCGCTATGGCCTCCCCCTGGTGGAAACCCCGGTCGGTTTCAATCACATTGCTGACTATATGTTGAACGACGACGTGTTGATCGGCGGAGAGGAATCCGGCGGCATCAGCATCAAGGGGCACATTCCAGAGGGGGATGGTGTGCTGATGGGGTTGCTGCTGTTGGAGATCGTCTCGGCGGCACATATGCCGTTGCACGAGTTGATCGCCGATCTACAGGCGGAAGTCGGGCCGGTCTGTTACGCCCGGCGAGACATTCCCCTCCGGCGTCCGGTGGCCAAGAAAGAGATGGTCGCCCGTTTAGTAAAGAATGCTCCCAGCTCCCTGGCCGACCAGGCAGTGCGAGAGGTACAAACCATAGACGGGGTTAAATACCTGCTGGCCGATGATTCCTGGCTGTTGATCCGCCCATCGGGAACCGAGCCGGTCCTGCGGGTCTACGCCGAAGCTCCCAGCTCGGAATCGGTCTCCGCACTGCTGATGTATGGGGAACAGGTAGCCGGCTGAGTTGGGAGGAACATATGCGACCATTTCTGCTGGCCATTGAGGGTGTTATCGGGGTGGGAAAGACTACCCTGGCCCGTCTGTTGCAACCGCGCCTGGGAACCGGTCTGTTGCTGGAGGCGTTCGAAGAGAACCCATTCCTCTCCGACTTCTACGCCGACCGAGAACGGTACGCCTTTCAGACTCAGATGTTCTTCCTGCTCAGCCGCTACCGCCAACAACAGATGGCTCCCCGCCTGTTGGAACAAGGCCCACTGATTGCAGATTATACGTTTGGTAAAGATCGCTTGTTTGCACAAATGACCCTGTCGGGGGACGAACTGGACATCTACCAACAGTTGTACCGCGTGCTGGCCGACCGGACACCGCTCCCGGATTTGGTGGTCTATCTGCGGGCGGATACCGACCTGTTGATGTGGCGCATCGCCACCCGAGACCGGATCTACGAACGAGATATGGAACGCACGTATATCGAGAACCTGCGACAAGCGTACGAACGTCATTTTGCTGACTATACCCTGACGCCGTTGCTGGTGATCGAGGCCAACGATCTGGACTATGTGCAGAACCCGACCGACTTAGATTGGATCGAGGGACAGATTCGGTCCGCGCTGGGGATTGGGGCATATCAACGCCCATTGCCGAAGATCGCATCGGCGACAATAACATCCCGCCCTGGCATCTCCACCTGGGCCGAGAACGGCGATAGTGGGAACACGCTGCAAGCGCTTCTATCTTCCTTCCTACACGCCAATGAGGCCCTGGCACGGTTGGGGATCGCCTTGGCCCAATCGGCCCAACCTGGCGATAGACAGGTGGTAGAGAGGGAAACGGCCTCCAGCGCCATTTCGGATGCTATGGACCATCTGAAGCGCCTGGCGGCGATGATAGAACTTCCCGGTGCAACTGCACATCAACATCCAACGACAGAATGAGTCGGATGATGACGGATATGGAATAAAGTATGGACTCGGCAAGTGTTATCTCCCCTCTCTCGATCATGCCGTTGGTGATCGCCGGTATCACATTGTATGTAGGAGCTACTCATCTCTACCTTTTTTCCCGTCTCCGTCAACAGAGAGAGCATCTGACCTTTGCTCTCACATGCTGGTGTATGACAGTGCTCAGTATCGCCACGGCCGGTATGTACGCTACAAGGCCGGAAATGGTCGCCCCCGCATGGCAACGCGCACGCGCGGCTGCGCTTTCATTGGTGACCGCCGCGTTTGTGTTGTTTTTGATGGACTACATGCGCAAGAAGCCGCGCGCCGAGGTTGCGGCCCCCTCGGATTTGTACAACCGCAAGATCGTGTGGGCATTTTCGATCTTCCATATCGTAGCGGCTGTGGTGCAAGTATGCGACCGCAGTTCTCTCACATGGCAGGTTGGAACGGTGATCACCTGTCGGGCACGAGTGCCTATTTGGGGTGTTTTGACTTACCCCGCGGCGATCGCCGGCCCCTGGACGTACCTGCAAGTTGGAGGGGCATTGATCGCTTTGCTGTATGGATTTTTCATCAGTGTGCGCTTCTACCAGCAGGGGAATCGGCAGCGGGGAAAGCCGTTGTTGGCTGCCCTGGTGCTAGTGTTGTTCAGTACCATCCACGACATCGCTGTGTTTTACGGTTGGTGGCCCTCCGTCTATCGGCTGGAATATGCCTACCTGGCGATGGTACTGCTGATGACATACTCTCTGTCATCCACGGTCGTGAAGGCTGCCGAGGTACAAGAGGCGCTGTGGGAAAAGGAACGCCAATCGCAGGTACTCTCGGAATCACTTCGGCGGTCGGAAACGCTGCTGCGCCTGTTGATGAAGAGCTTGCCTCAAAGTGTGTTCAGTAAGGATTTGGAGGGACGATTTACATTCGCCAACCGACAATACTGCACTGTAGAGGGCCGTTCGTTAGAGGAGATCATCGGGAAAACGGACTTCGATCTACACCCGCCCGACCTGGCCCAAAAGTACCGAGAGGATGACCGGTACGTGGTCGAGACCGGCCAGACGTTGGAGCTTGTGGAAATCCATCGGCCGCTTGAAGGAGAGCCTCGTTATGTCCAGGTCGTCAAAACTCCCATGTACGACGCCAACGGCGCATTGACCGGTATCCTGGGCATCTTTTGGGACATTACCGAACAAAGGAAGGCCTACGCAGAAATCGAGCAACTGGTTGCGGCCCGCACCGAGGCTCTTGAGCAAGAGATTGCGGAACGGAAGCGCATCGAGGAGATATTGCGCCGCAGTAAGGCAGCCCTGCAACGCGCGTATGCCGAGGTGGAGCTCCAGGTCGAGGCTCAGACGGCCGAGTTGCGGAAGGAAATCGAAGAACGTCGCCAGATCGAGGAAGAGTTGCGTCGCTCCGAAGCCCGTTACCGCACTCTGGTGACCCAGGCTCCGATTGGAATATTGACTTGCGATTGCGATGGTCGCGTCCTGCATTTCAACCCGGTGATGTTGAAAATCATCGGATTGGATAACGGGGATGCTTTCCGGCAATACAACTTGTTGACTCACCCCATCGCCGTGGAGACCGGCTTTGCGGCCGACCTGCGCCGTAGTTTGACGGAACGGGTTGCAATACAGGCAGAATACCATCACCAGGTTAAGTCAGAGAGATCAGGATGGGATGATCGCGTCACCCAGGCCCACATCACACCCCTGCGGAGCGATAGTGGCCATATGAACGGCGCCTTGATCCTGGCCGAGGATGTGACCGAGAAGCGCCAATTAGGAGAACAACTGGCGCAATCCGCCAAGTTGGCGTCCATCGGCGAACTGGCGGCCGGCGTGGCCCATGAGATCAATAATCCGATCAACGGGATCATCAACTATGCTCAGGTGTTATTGAACGAGGCTCACTCTCAATCCTCATCTACGCCGTCTACGGACAGAGAAACACGCTTTTTGGAAGGTATTCTGCGGGAAGGGAATCGGGTGGCAAATATCGTGCACGATCTCCTGACATTCGCCCGAGTGGAGACCGAAGAACATAGCCCGGCTATGGTGCCGGACATTTTACGGGACGCATTGGCCTTAACCGACCGACGGTTGCAAAAGGATGGCATCCAATTACACATCGAGATCGCGCCCAACCTACCTCCGGTCCGCTGCCGCAGTCAGCGCATTCAACAAGTTTTTCTGAATCTGATCTTCAATGCTCGTGACGCCCTCAATACCCGCTATCCTCCCACGGCGGGTGGGTGGACGCCGGACGAGAAACAACTGAGTATCCGGGTGGAACAGGTGGAACGGGACGGTGCTCCATACATTCGGACCACATTCCACGACCGAGGGATAGGGATTCCCAAGGAACATCTGCCCCGGCTCTTTACTCCCTTCTTCACCACCAAGCGCCCCGGTGAAGGAACTGGGCTGGGATTATCGGTCAGTTATGGTATCATTAGAGACCATGGGGGCGAGATTGAGGTCGAAAGCGTCGTTGATTCCCACACAATCCTTCGGGTGGATCTCCCTGTGGATGTCGAACACACGTAAAGAGATGGGATATGCATGTTTTGATTGTTGACGATGAACCAAGTATTCGCGAGACATTCCAGATATTTCTGAAAGACGAAGGATATCAAGTCAGCACAGCGACCGACTTCTTCGAGGCGGAGCCGATCCTGCGCCGGTCCCTCTTCCCCCGGATTGAACAAATGGAAGAAGGGCCAGGGCAACCAGTGGACATCGTCGTGGCGGACATCATTTTGCCGCGAGTCAACGGCCTGGCTCTGTTAGAACGGGTGCGCGAAATCGACGAGGACATCCCGGTGGTAATCATCACCGGTGAGCCAGACGTAAAGACGGCGGCGGAGGCGCTCCGACTGGGGGCATATGATTACGTGACCAAGCCGGTTACTCAGCAGGTGCTGATCCAGGTAGTCAATCGGGCTGCTGACCGTAGACGCCTGGCGATGGAGAAACGTCGGTTGGAAGCCGAGAACTTGGCTTATCAGGTACACCTGGAGGAGATGGTGGCCGAACGAACAGCAGAACTGGAACAACGCAATCGGGAACTGGGCACATTGGTCGAGATCGGACAGGATATTTCCGCCAGTCTGGAATTGAACACCGTCCTCGAACGATTGACCTACCGCGCCGCCCAGGTCTGCGGGGCAGACCAATGCTCCGTTTTCCTCATTGACCAGGAACGGGGACGAATTGTCCCGCTTATGTCCCAATTGCGCGATGTGCGCAAATCGGAATCTATGTGGTCGTTGCTCAAGGAGCCCGGCTATGTGGTCTCTATCGAAGATATGCCGGGGGCCCAACGCATCATTCAGGAGCGACAACCACTGTACATTCCCGATGTCAAGACCTCCTCACTGCCTTCCTATCTGGTTGAGCCGTCCGGGATAAAGAGCCTGTTGATTGTTCCGTTGATCAGTCAAGACCGGGTGATTGGTGCGATGGCGCTGGGTCATACCGAACCGGAGCACACGTTTTCACCGATTCAGGTCAATCTGGCGATGGCAATCGCTACCCAGGCCGCGATAGACATCGAGAATGCTCGGCTCTTCGAACAAGTTCACAAACAAGTAGCTCAACTCACCGTGGTCAGCCATGTGGCCCGCCAAATTACTTCTATCCTGGATCAGGATCGCCTGCTGCCGGCAATTACCCAGGCGATCCAAGAGGGATTCGACTATTACAGCGTATTGCTATTTCTCACCGATCCCGCTGCCGGTGTGCTCAGATTGGTGGGGATTGCCGGCGGATTTAAGTCGCTGCTTCCCCAGGGTGACACCCAGTCAATAAATGTGGGGGTAATTGGGGAGGCCGGAAAAACCGGTCAGTCCTTGCTGGTCAACGACGTGGAACAGGACCCCCGTTATGTTCCGGGTGTCCCGGGGATACCTACTCGATCCGAGTTATGTGTGCCTCTCAAACTAGCCAATCGGGTGATTGGTGTACTCGATGTTCAAGAGACCCAGGTAGATGCCTTTGACGAGACAGATGTGTTGGCTCTAGAAACGTTGGCCGATCAGATCGCCGTAGCCATCGAAAACGCCCGCCTTTACGAAAATTCCCTGCGACATGCGGAAGAGTTGGCGCTGATCCACAATGTGGATGTAGCCATCACCTCGATCCTGGACCTGGATGAGGTCTTGCAGATCATTTATGAACAAATCAATGCTGTTATGCCACTCGTCTCGTTCTACATCGGCTTGTACGATGAGAAGCGCAACATATTACACGTCCCCATTACAGTGGAAAATGGGCAGCGGATGCCACCTTTAGAAATCACTTTGGATGAAAGTTCCGGGTTGAGTGGCTGGGTAATCCGGACCGGACAACCGTTGTGGGTGGACGATATGGAAGTGGAGCAAGATACGTTGCCCGTGCGTTCCATAGACTATGGCGCTCCTATGCGGGCGTTGATGACTCTTCCACTGATCACCAAAGGGCGGGTGATCGGAGTCATATCGGCGCAGTCAGACCGTCCGCACGCTTTCGACGAAGAACATCGGCAGCTGTTTGCCGGTATTGCCACCCAGGTGGCCATTGCGGTGGAGAATGCCCGCCTGTATCAGGACATGGCCCAACGAACCCGAACTCTGCGCCTGTTGGCAGATGCTTCGGCCGGGATGATGGGATCATTGGAGCCTCAAGAAATCACCGACCACTTACTCACAGCGCTGAGCCAGCGTTTCGTGGCTGCCAACTCCATCTCCGTGTTCGAGCGGGGTCTCTCCAACAACCATGCGAATAACTATGTGAATGACTATGTAATCGTATCGGCCGAATGGTCGCCGGGGGACCAATCGGTATTTCTCCCGGTAGGCACTCGGGTGAAGCTTTCCCGGCAACCGTGGATGCGGCAGTTATTCCTGACCCGCCAGTGGGTGTACGTGCCAGATATGGAGCAAAGTGCATGGTGGAACATAGCCACTGAAGACGAGCGGCAGTTGGTGCGTGAACGGGGGATCACAGCCGTGCTTTCCCTGCCCCTGATTAGCCAGGAGCAAGTCATTGGTGCTGTCTCGATTCGCCTGGGGACACCATTACCCGAGCCGATTGATGAGTTGGTGGACTGGGCACAGACACTGGTCAATCAGGCGACATCAGCATTGGTCGCCGCCCGCCTCTATCGCCAACTCGAAACCCAGAAAGACACCCTGGCCCAGGCGTATCGAGAACTCCAGGAAACTAATCGCCTGCGGACAGAGTTGGTACAGAACGTAGGACATGAATTGCGCACTCCATTGGCGCTGATCAAGGGGTATGCGGAACTGGTATGCCATGAGACCCTGGGACCATTGAACGAGGCCCAACGCAATGCGATGGAGATCGTCATGGCGCGCACAGCAACCTTGGAACATCTAATTTACAATCTGACGATGTTACAACGAGTCCCTCGTGAAGCCCTGGCGATGGAACCCATATGCCTTAACGAGATCCTCCAGCGGGTATGTAACGAGTTCCGACTACGGGCAGATCGAAATGATCTCCGCTTTCGAATGGACCTCTCGGATGACATGCCATCTATTAAAGGGGACCAACAGCGGTTGGAGTTGGTGTTTAGCCATTTGCTGGATAACGCCGTCAAATTTAGCCCCAATGGAGGTACTATTACCATCCGAGGATGGTGGGACGAGGACCACGTTTACGTTTCTATCCAGGATCAAGGGGTAGGCATTCCCTCGGAACATCTGGATCGCATCTTCGAGCGCTTCTACCAAGTGGATGGCAGCGCCAGCCGTCAGTTTAGTGGCATGGGCGTTGGCCTGGCATTGGTATGGGAGATTGTCGAGGCCCATAGTGGATCGGTGGATGTCGAAAGTCATCCAGGTGCAGGGAGTACTTTCACGGTGACGTTCCCTCGTCCCCGATAAGGGAAAACCTATGAAACGTTTTGTTGCAATTGCCGGAAACATCGGCGTGGGAAAATCAACCCTTGCCAAGCTGTTGAGTCAGCGACTGGGTTGGGATCCGTTCTTAGAAGCGGTGGACGACAACCCGTACCTGGCCGATTTCTATGCCGATATGCGTCGCTGGAGCTTCCACTCGCAAATCTATTTCTTGTCTCGTCGCCTGCGTCACCACTGGCAACTCATTCAACGGACCAACTCGGTGATTCAAGACCGTACCGTGTATGAGGATGCCGAGATCTTCGCCCGCAATCTCTACCGTCAAGGACTGATGGATGAGCGGGATTACTACAGTTATTGGGAACTGTATCAGGTCGTAACGACGGTGTTGCCTCCTCCCGACCTGGTCGTCTACCTGCGGGCTTCTGTTCCCACCCTTCAAACGCGCATTTCTCAGCGAGGACGAGAATATGAGAGGAACATCCCGGAGGATTATCTGCACCGCTTGAACAATCTATACGAGGAATGGGTAGAAAGATTCACCTTGTGCCCCGTGTTGACGGTTCCCTCCGATGATCTGGACTTTGTGCTCCATTCGGACCATCTGGCACTCATCTCAAACAAAGTGGTGGAAAAGTTACAAGGGCGGGAGGAGGTTGTATTTGTATGACCGACGAACAAATGATGATGAAATCAGACAACACTCCTTTCACAAACGAATCCTTGGTTAACTCACCGACAACTGACAACGAATTCCTTCATGCGCAAATAAATGCTCTCAAGAAACAAGTACGTGAACTGAGCTTCCTGCACGAGACCAGTCGTCTGTTGACCTCTACACTCGATGTGGATAGTGTGTTGCAGGCCATTATGAACCAGGTGCGCGATTATTTCCTGGTCGAAGCCGCCTCGGTGGCGCTGCTCGATGAAAGAAGCGAGACATTGATTTTTCGGGTCGCAGTAGGCAAGGCATCCCAGGAGGTAATCGGATTGCGACTACTCCCTGGTCAGGGGGTAGCCGGATGGGTAGCGCAGACCGGCAGAGCCATCATTGTACCCACAGCCCACGAAGACGAGCGCTTCTATTCCGTCATTGACGATCAAACCGATTTCTACACACATACAATGTTGGCCGTACCGATCCAGATCGAGGGGCGGACCATCGGCGTGATCGAAGCGATCAATCCAGCCTCCGGTGAATTCGACCCCACCGCTCAGCGGCTGGTGACTGCCGTGGCCGATCTGGCAGCCGTCGCGATCCGCAATGCCGCCCTGTATGAACGGGTACGTCAGACAGAACGTCAGTACGAAAGTCTGTTCAACGAAAGCGCCGATCCCATCATCGTGTTGGACCTGGAAGGGCGGATTATCAATTTGAACCGCCAGGCCATTCAACTCCTGAACCGTCCACGAATGGAACTGATTGGCAACGACATTTACACTGTGATGGGATTGGATCTGGAGGTCGGTCAGCAGATCATTGAGCAAGCCCAACCTGGCTGCCGGTTTCGAGCAAAGTTGCACTGGACCCCACCCGGCGAGGTAGAATCCCATACCATAGAGATGTACGCGACCCGAATTAACTATGGGGGGCGAGAAGCCATTCAGTGGGTGGGACGCGATATCACTGAGCGGATTGCCCTGGAACAGATGCGGGAGGATCTGACACATATGATCATCCACGACCTGCGCAACCCACTGGGCAGTATCACCAGCGGACTGCAATTGATCCGCACAGCGTTGGCCGAGAATGACGACACTTTGCCATTGCCCAAATTGGTGGATATCGCTATCCGCAGCAGTCAAAAGCTCTACCGATTAATTGATTCGTTACTCGATGTCGGTCGGTTGGAAACAGGAGAAGCAGGGTTGATCTGGCGGCCGATAGACCCCGCTCGATTGGTCCGGGAAGCAGTTGAACAGATTCAACCGATGATAATCAGCCATAGACAGCGCTTAACGGTGAACATGCCATCAAACCTACCGCCGGTCGAAGCCGACGAAGATATGATCCTGCGTGTGTTGACCAATCTGCTGGACAATGCGATCAAGTTCAACTCCTCCGATGGGCAGATCACACTGGATGTGAGCTTGCAGGAAACAGGCCGACCGGACGAAGATCAACCCCAACAGGCGCCTGCCGCGGAGCTGCTCTTTTCGGTAAGCGACACCGGCCCGGGGATTCCATCTGAGTTTCAACAACGGATCTTCGAGCGCTTCGCCCGGCTGGAGACAACTGCCGGCGTTAAAGGGAGTGGCTTAGGGCTGACATTCTGCAAGTTGGCGGTGGAGGCTCACAAAGGGCGTATCTGGATCGAAAGCGAAGTTGGAAAAGGCTCAACCTTTCATTTCACTCTTCCATTGAAGCATGATGAATCGCGCACTACAAGCATAGATTCGTAGTGGGCGATCTGTCGTCGGAGACAATAGCGTGTTGTCACAATGGTCACAAGGAAACAACGATGACTGAGAGATTGTACTACACAGACGCCTATCTGAATACATTCATAGCCCAAGTCGTTGAGCGCCTGGACTGGGAAGGTCAACCGGCCGTGATATTGGATCGGACGGCTTTCTATCCCACCAGTGGGGGGCAGCCGGCCGATCACGGCACACTGGACGGTATTCCTGTGGTAGATGTGCTCGTGCGGGAAACAGACGCCGCAATGATTCATATCTTGTCCCGCCCCTTGCCGGATGACCAGAATGAAGTTCACGGAGAGATAGATTGGCAACGACGCTTCGACCACATGCAACAACACACCGGCCAACACATCCTTTCAGCGGCCTTCGAGCAAATGCTCCAGGCCGATACGGTTGGGTTTCACCTGGGGGCAGACGTATCAACCATAGACTTGAACGTGGCACGTCTGGCTCCCGAAGCAATCTGGCCGGTTGAGGAGGCAGCCAACCAGGTAGTGTGGGAGAACCGCCCGGTAACTGTGCGTATCATCCCTCAGGAGATGCTGCCGGCGGTGGTTGAGGAGACGGGGATGTCGTTGCGCCGTCCGCCTGCGGTGAGTGGGCCGGTCCGCCTGGTGACGGTCGCCGATTTCGACATCAATCCCTGCGGCGGAACCCACGTGGCGCACAGCGGCGAGATCGGCATCATCAAAATCGTGCGTCTCGATTACCGAGGAGATACAACGCGGGTCGAGTTCCTGTGTGGCCACCGGGCGTTACGGGATTATCGCGCAAAAAATGACATCATTCATCACCTGTCGGGTATGCTGACGGTGGGTTATTGGGAACTGACACAGGCCATCGAGCGACTCCAGGCCGAGAGTAAACACTGGCGTCATAAAGCCCGTCAGTTGCGCCGCAAACTGTTGCCATTGGAGGCCGAAGAGCTGGCCCAAGGCGCTCAACACATTGGCGCCTATCGGGTCATCCGGCGCGTGTGGGAAGCGTCGGAGGACATATCGCCGGAGGATATGCGTGGCATTGCCAGGTCGCTGGCGCAGCACCACGATCTGGTAGCCTTGTTGGCTACCGTGTCAGACGAACGTATCCATTTCTGCTTTACGTGTGCCGAGGGAGCGGAAGTAGACATGGTTGCCATCTTACGGAATGTGATTGCCCCATTGGGGGGGCGGGGAGGCGGGCGATCTCACCTGGCCCAGGGGAGCGCCCCGGTGACCGATGTCTCCCGTGTACGCCAGGCTCTAGCTGACTTCACATTTCGTAGGTAGGAAGTAACTGCTCAGGCTACTTCTGTTAGCGATTGAAATCGCCTCTAGAGGGCTTGCAGCCGCGCGTCCACGCAGGTGGATAGCCAGCTTTAGCTCCTCAGGTGTGGTTTCAACCGCCGGCCTGAATAGTAACGGTAGGGATTCACTACCCGACATAATTGGTCGGTAACCCTCCCGCAGGTTTGAAATTACGTCAGTTGCACGTGTATAGCCCCACATCAGGGCACAAAATGCCCCCCAACCGCTTCTGAACCTGCGGGAGGGTCAAAATGTCGGGTAGTGAGTGGTAGGGACA
>Ga0164318_10004411_pt1 | contig 13527 bp, 15 predicted proteins | sample GuaBasSedimGuay9_FD_113734 | JGI IMG/M metagenome (GOLD analysis project Ga0164318, IMG submission 113734) | Subseafloor sediment microbial communities from Guaymas Basin, Gulf of California, Mexico - Guay9, Core 4571-4, 0-3 cm | ecosystem: Environmental > Aquatic > Marine > Hydrothermal vents...
CAACAAAAATAACTACAATAAGAATGAAAAGTTTCATTGGATATTCTAATACAAGTGCCATTTAGCTTACCTCTATTTTTTTACTAGTTGAATTATAACTTATAGCTATCGATCCCTTTTCTGTTATATTGTCTCTATTCCATGTCATTATATTTTCATATCCTTCTTGTGCAAGAACAGAAACTACATCATTTTCTGTCAATGGGATATCTAAATTATTTCTCAATACAACTTCATAGCAAATTTTATCTTGGCCAACATTTAATTTTCCAGTTGTTTCCCAACATGCTATTATATATGCAGCTAAATGATCTCTGACATAACTGGCTTTATTGGATTCTATTATTTCTGTTTTAAATGTTATCTGTTCCATTTGGCAATAAGAAGGTAAAGGAGGTTTCATATAAGATGGAATTGGTAATAATCCTCTTAGTCCTCTAACAAAAGAACAATATGCATTTCTTATAGATGGCGATAATTTTGTTCCTATAAGAGTTAAAATGATAATTATTGTAACCAACGCTATTATAAAATATGCGATTGTTTCTAAAGCCAATCCTTTCATAATATCATTTTATATTTTGTTTTTAATTAAGATATTATTACTCTGGCAAAGTTTGTATACAGCAACATGCTTTTGTGACTCCTACTACATCACTTTTTTCTGGTTTACAATCTAGAGTATATCCTATATTTTTTTCTGTTTTTGAACATGGATTTAATATTTTTGATGTTAAATCCGATGTTTTACATTTTCCACTAGCCCACCCCAATTCAATGCACTTTTCTTCACATGTTTTTTCATATATAGTTGTAGTCGGTATTGGCAGAGTAGTTGTTGGTTGTATAGTAGTTTCTGTAACACCTAAAAGTATAAGACTTATTTCAGGTCCAGTTGCATTATATCTAATTTTTATTTTGTACTGTTTTCCACTTTCAATCTGATCAAAATAAACATGGAGGTTATCATTTTCAAAATCTTGTTTTGAAATATTACCATCTTGAACAAAAACATTAATTATATAGCAATCATCATTTTCTAAATCAGAACCAAAATCATGCTTTCTCCAACACATATCAGCGCATTTTTCTAAATTATCTGTAACTCTAACAGATGTACCATTTAGTTCTTCATAACATTTTTGTGGAACATGTTGCCACATCAGCATCATAAAAATTATAATCGTAGCTACAGCTATGATAATATAAAACAGTCCAGGCACAGCTCTTATTATTGACATCTTAACCACCAGCAGTTGCCACTATATTTTGAATAACATTATGGAATAAAATAACAGAAAGTATACTAGTAGCTGAATATATAATAATTGCTCTTAAAAGCATTTGAGAAATTAAATGATCTCTTGAAACTTTGTCAAATCCATTTTCTATCCCGTTTAATAATAATGTAAATAATACAACAGCTTCTACTGTATATATTCCAACAACAGCTTGCAATACAGTCATTGGCATAACTTTTGTAAAATCTCCGACTAAATCATTTAATAAATTAGTAGCTCCTAATCCTTCTCCTCCTAATAATCCAATTCCTAAATTCTTTTCAATTTGTGCTAATTGTTCTGCGAGCATTTTTAACATATTTATCATAAACATACCAAGAGAACCTGTTATTGCACAAACCAAAGGAACAACAAATCCAGCCTGCATTTTAATCCCTGCTCTAACATCTTCTAATAATTCCCTAATTTTTGCTTCTATTTTGCTAAGATCCTCAAGATATGTTCCAATTGTTTTAGCTATATTACCAAGTAAAACAGAACTTTTTTCTGATGCATCTGCCAATATTCTCATGACTTCATCAATAAGAACAGAAGGAAAATACACAATAATTCCATATTTTTTATCAAACATTGCTCTTTTAAAAGTCATACTAAAGTTTTTAATATTATATAATAATTTTGTAAAGAAATCAAATGTTGGTCTTTTTTGCATTCCAAGTTTTTCATATTCTTCTAAAGTTTTTATAATTGCTTTTTCTATAGGAAATCCTTCAGAAAGATAATTGCCTAATGAAAATAAACCTATCTGAAATTCACTTTCTATATTTTTTATATTATTTCTGATTTTGATTCTTTGAAAACTTCTTAGATAAAAATATAAGAAAAACATAATTCCAAATCCAGCGCTTATAGAGAATGTTGATGCTAAGTTTTTAATACTTAATTCGGCTTCTTCCATCAATATATCTTGTTGTAATGGTTTTGTAACTATCGAAAGTCTGCCATATAAATCAATAAAATGAAATATCCCATAACTCATTATTAAAAAGCCAACTATAAGTGCCAAAGGTAGTATAGGTATAAAAGTTTTCTTTCCATTTGCAGTTTTAATCATATACATATTTGGTGGTGGTAAGTCTGGATGCTTTGAAATATCAGGGACCATAAACGCTGACGGTCTTTTTAATAAAATTCTGTTCATGAAAAAATAAAGTACTACTGGAAGTATTGCAATATAGCCAATGACTAATGCAAAAGGATTAATTGATTCATGTAAGAACATTGAGATCATAGGAAACATTATAAGTCCCATGACAGGCAAAAGCAAACCCATTATATGCAAAATATTTATAGGTCCTGTAATATTTTCGACATAAACTTTCATTTTTCTATATGTATTAGTTAAAAGAAAATCCAATGATTTTCTTAAAATTCTTTCTCTACCTTCTTCTGAAGGTTCTGTCATAACACCATATAATAAACTTATAGAACGAACAAAATCTTCATTCCATACGACCCATTTTTGCATATATGCTGAAAGTGCTTCCTCAACTGTTTTGTATTTTCCAACTTGAAGATCCCACATGGCTTTTTTAATGTCTTTGCTAATAGGACCTTTTGCGTGTTCTGCTGCAAAATTAACTGCACCTTCAAAACTTGGATGTAATTTTAGATAAATAACCATGTAAAGAATTATCTTTATTGCCTCGTCTCCTGTCTGTACTTTCAAAACCTGTGACTGAAATTTCGGATATGTATAGATATAGTAGAAAGCACCTAATGGAAGCAAAAGCATAATTACTATGAGTGTTAGATCATTTGTCAAAAGAGAGAATAATATTGAAAACATGAATACAACTATAAGAGATAGAACAGCAGCAGAAAACACTCCTTCTGGTGTTGCATTTATACATCCAAATATGAGATCTTCCTGCAATTTTGGTCTAATACTTTTAGGGCAAGGCAATCTTAATGTTTCAGCATATTTACATAGTTTTTCAAATTTACTTTTGGGTTCTTTTGTTCGTTGTTCTTCTGCTAAAAATTCTAGATATTCTTTTGATATTAAAGGCTTTTTTTCTTCTTTTTTGACTTTTTTCCTAAATACATTGAACATTGAAAATTATTTTATTTTATAAGTTAAAATTAATTATTAGATTAGTATGTGGCCATTTAAAAAGAAAAAAGAAGATGAAGATACAGTTTTTTATACGAGTGAGAACGCAAGGAGACAGGCTGAAGCAGAGAAACAATTAATTGAAAATAAGGATGCAATACAGAGAGGTAGAAAAATGGCAATTGCAAAAGATAAATTAAAAGGAACACCAGAAATAGTAAGAAGTGGATATACTAGGACCAGATTTTTTTTAGGCAAATATATTGCACTTATTGTTGGTGCTATTTTTGTAATTATTGGCGTTTTTTCAAAAAAATATTTTTCATTCTTTCCTGATCCTTGGTCTTCTGTTATAGCATCTGGATTTATTTTGGTTGGAATTATAGCTATTATTAAGATTTCATTAAAAGGAAAATTGGGAACAGGAGTCTCAGCAATAGCAGTTATTATATTTTTATTTCTTGTTATTATGCCCATGTTTAGTGCGCAAACAGAACCAATTATAAAACAATTTAAAACACAACTTGGAATGATGAAATGTGTAATTATTACTTTTGGACAAGATCCTTCTTGTTGGGAAACTCAAGAACAGGAAGTAGAAAAAGTAGGGACTTATGATTCACTAACCATTGTTATGGGCAAAGCAAAGGTTGGTAATAAATATATACCATCTTCACCCCCACGAGCAGGAGAAACATACATTTTGGATATTACTTTAGAAAATAATAATATACAGGGAAGTGGTTTTGATATTAATGTAACCAATTTAAATGTTTCTGCAGAACCATCTGGAAATACTGAAACAGAAAATATAGTATACGCTAAAGTTGATTTACCAAGATACAAGATTCAACCTCAACATTATTATAGAGTTAAAGCAGAATTTGACGAAAATAATAAATTACCATCAGACGCAAAATATATACATTTCTTTGGTACTGTTACAAGTCAACAAAAAGGAGGAGGTACAAGCAAAATAAAGCTTGTTCCACAGTATTCTGGTTATGAAAAATCTATAGAATTATTTGATCCAGATATAAAAACAAATCCAGGACCAATAGACGTTTATGTTTATACAAATCCTTCTGTTATAGAAGTAGATCAAATGAAAAATTTTGATGTTGTAATAAATTTTTATAATGGAGGAAAAGATGGAACTGCATCTATAAAAAATGTAATCCTTTATCAGACATTTGCAAATCTAGATGAATTACCATTTGAGATAAATTGTGAAGAAACAAAAGGAACAGCAGAGCCAGTAGAATGTCCTGATAATAAAAAGGGAAATTGCTGGCAAATAACATTTAATGAAGATTCTCAATTAAATATTCCTCCGAAAGAATCAAGACAAATTTATTGTGATGCAATAGTAAATAATGAATTTGCTCTAATCCACGAATTAACAGTACCAATTAGTGTTGTTTCAGAATATACATATATACAAGAATTCGGAACAACTCGAAAAGTACAATCAAGTTAAATATAATTCACAAATATTTTCATTACTACTTATTATTTTCCCATTTTTACATTCATGAAATATGTCTAAATTTTCTGGTGAAACTTTTTCTGTATTTCCAGTTTCAACTAAAAACTTTAATCCTAAATAATCTAACTTTGGTTCATTTGTTACAGGGTCATATAATGGATATAATTTTTCATCGTGAATAGAAACTAAAACAAAACCATTATTTTGTTCTAATTCGACTTTAATTTTATCATTATATTCAGATTCAATATCTTCTATATTTTCACCATTATTTATTTTTTCAATTACTTCATTTCCGATATCTAATATTTTTTCAAATTCTATATTAATTGAAGATTCGATAGGAAATTGTTTTGTTACACTCAAGTATGGACACTTATATTCTATAGTTGCTATTCCAAAATTATTTTCGATATAATTTTTATTAAAATTTATTTCATGTTCTGAATCATCAGGCCAAATAATTTTCCATTCTATATTGTTTCTTAAATTTACCTTTTTTTTATTTTTTTCTTCAAAAAAATTATCATAAGCATTTTCATAATTTTTCATATAAATTAGTGATATTCTAGAAATTTCATTTTTTATTTTATCTTTTGAAACAGAATCCCAATATGGTAGATAATTTTTTGGATTATATTCATAACTATCATAAACAATCATATTTTGTCCAACATCGTGTATTGCCTGTATGGTTGCTAAGTCAGATGCAGAAGATATTATTCGTGTATATGTTTCTATTTCATTTCCTGTAGACAATATTTTTTCTTCAAAAACTCTTTTATTAAATATCTTTTTTTCAGTAAAATAATATGATCCGAAGAGTGCTGACACAAAAGCTAAAACTACTATGATCATTAAAAGAGGGCCAAATCCTTTTCTCATTTTTTCTCATCTCCTTTAATTTTATATACTGAAAAGGTATAGTTGTCTGACCATTCCTTTCCATCAAAAATAGTAGGAACTAAATATATTTTTCTATATATAGGACTTCCCTTTGGATGTTCAGATATCCATTCTCTGAAACTTCTTTTATATTTATCTTCAAAGTTATCCAAATCAAGAGGACCTTCTATTTTGAAACAATATCCACTCAAATAATTTTCTATTATCTTTTTGTTTTCATTTCTGAATCCCATATTAGTATGAGGAAATATTTTTTCTTTATTTAGTTCTATAATATAACTTCCATTTTCATATGAGCAAGAAAATAAAGTTAAAGGAATTAAGCTACTTTTACTTTTCATAGAATCAGATCTTATATAAATTTCAATATGATATGTAAAAGTGTAAATAAATATTACTGTTAGCATTACTCCTACTGCAAAAATTATAATTGGAACTAATACAAAAGCAATTCCTTTTTTTCTATTTCTCATATAAATCAACCAAAAGTTCTATCGGATAATTGATCTCTATTTTATTATCATATTTTTTGACAGAAATTTTGTAGCAGCCCTCTTTATCTTCTTCATTTTTTGTAATATTTTTAGTTATTGGCATATTACAATCTATTTCTTTACATCTCTTTTTACTTCCATATTTTATGCAAATATTCTTTTTTTCACCATAATCTGTAATTTCAATAGAATCAATTGAATAAACATATGTTGTTTTTTCTTTAGTATTTGTTGAACAAACTAATGCTATGGTATATGCAATATTTGATAATGGTGTTTTACTTTCAGTCAAAATAGCAGAGCCAGGATTATAATCAGTTCCATTAAAAATGACTACTGGGATCATAGGTGCAAGAAGATATTTTTCATTATTTATTACATTACATTTTTTACCTTTTCTTAAGAAATAATCTAAATCATCAAAACCAATATTCCATTCATTATTTTCTCTGAAATCTTTTATTGTTAAAAGATAATCATAATCATAATAATAGCAACAACTCAATTCTTTATCCTTTTCGATTCTATCTAATTTATCTTTTTCAAAAATTAATTTTTTTGGCTGTCCATTAGAATCTTTCATAATCAGATTAGACGATTCTCCTATTGCATTCAGAAGTGCTATACTTTTCCCATGTTCACTATATTTTTCTTCTTGGATTTTTATGTCAAAATATGTTCCAAAAATATATATGATTATAACTAAAGTTATAGCAATTACTACTATAGCTATTAAAAATTTTGTTATATCTATTGTCATTTAATCACTTATTTAAATTAACCCATATATCTTTTCCATCTTTTTTGTTTATAACAATCGAAAACAAACGAATAGCACTTTCTTCATTATTTATTTTTACACCAGTAGTGGAATAATTATCTTGTTCAGTTTTTCCTAAAGATTCTATAATTTTTTCTCTTGTTGATCCAACTTCCTTTTCTAAATCAGATTTTATATATATAATTTTTTTGTATATGTCAATTTGATATGTAAAATCAGATGATGGTTTTGTATATATTATTTTAGCTTCTCCAGGTGTTCCTGCAGATATAGTAACTAAGTCACTTATTGTTTCACAAACAACTTCTCCACTATCCTTAACAAAATAATAAACAAATTGCGTAATTGGTCTTGCAAATGTTATTGCAGCAAAAATAAATACTAAAACAAAAGCAATTAATGATATAATTTCAGTTATTACATTACTTGACATTATTCACCAATCCACACACAACCTTCATATTCACATTTTTCTTGATTATCAGAAAATTCTTCACAGCTTGGTCTTTTTCCTATACACATACCATCACGTGCTCTCCAATGACAACCATGTTTTGTACAGTCTTTATATCCATAATCACTGCATGGGGTTGCTTCCCCAGTACAAGCAAATAATGATATTTTTTGAGGTTCTATAATAATATCATATTTTCTTGATTCATCTCTTGTAACAATTCTTGGTTCTTTTTTAAATCCAACATATTCTATTATACTAGATTCAGATTTATCATAATCAGCACATCTTCTTATATGACATTCTGGTTCTTTTTCATCAATATATTTATAACATAACTGTAAAGTTGAGTCATCATAGTAAATACTTTCAAGACATTTTGCTTTTGACAAATCTAATATATCATAAGATATTTGATCTTCGTCCATTGTACATGCAATACTTTCAATTCTTTTTATTTCATCTGTAAGAGAATTTTTACACGACCATGTTTTTATTGTTCCTCCTAAAGAGCCAGTAAACATAACAAAAACTAACAGAAGAAGAGTAATTATTATAATTGTAGTAGCATAATTTACTGCCATAATTTAAAAATAGATTTCTGTATTATTTAGTTTTTATCCTAGATAATTACAGCAATTAATATATTCATCACTGGCGTCCTTACAATCTTGACCTTTATAGCATGATGCTTCATCACTGCAGAATGGTTTGTGTCCTTTAAATCTCACACCAGCACAACCATTATCAGCTTCCCAAGTTCCAGTTCCTGTACAATATGCCATAAGTTTTGCCTTACATATATCATAATTTGCTGTATGCTTAAATGGACCAACTCCAAGATATATCAACATTACTGCTAATCCTAAAACTATTAATCCTAAAATCAAAAGAACAATTGTTCTTGTTGTCAATCCTTTACTCATAACATCACTATTTCATATTTGATTTACGTATTTAAATTTTTGTTCCAGATAATAAGATTTTTCAATAGATACATTTTTCTTTCTATTAAATCCATTCCACCAACTTTTATTAGATAAAGGAAATAAAACAATAATGCAATAAAAATTACAGCTAACACTATAAACAATAAAAATTTGGTTGTAGTCATAGCTTTCATTAGAATCCACCACCAGATCCTTCACTAAGTTTTCCTTCTGGACATATTATCACATCATAATGGTCATATTTTGATTCTTTATTCCACACACAACCTTCATATTCACATTTTTCTTTTAATTCATCTTCGCTCAATCCTTTATTTTCTTCATATAAATCTTCACAACTTCTTTTTCCAGAAGGATTGCATGTATACAATGATAACTGACTATTATATCCATATTCACATTTATAATGGCTAGAACATTCATCTTCATTATAGTTATAACATTCTTTTATATCACCTATACATGGACTTTTTTCAGTTTTTGTACTATCAGTCCATATTTCATAATTTCCAGGTTTCAAAGAACATGCTTTTTTACTCACATGTTTATGAATACCCAATCCATTTAGCCAATAGAATTTACAAACACTATTTTCAGGAAATATTAATGCAGCAGGATTTGTATTTTTTCTTCCAAAAGGAATAAATCCGAGTATTTTCCCTTTAATATATCCTAATGGGGCACATTTATCTGATTTTATTAATGTTGCATAATCATTAGCATTTTTAATACCACTACTTTCTACAATTTTTAGCCAAGAATCTCTTTCTATTTCAGCATTAGAATTGGGTTCTATTGTAATTTTTATTGCTGATGATTTTCCACACATTGAACGACCAGATTTACAAAAATCTAGACAACTGACCATTTCATCATCATATTTCCATGATTTGAGACTTATTACTTTTGGTGATTGTGATCCGAACTGACAACAATAATACGAACATTTAATTGCAGATAAAACAGAAGAATCTGTATGTTTATTGAAATTGAATTCACATCTTAATTTTCCTTCTTCTGACATATAGCAGATCTTATTCATAAAATAACCAATACCAAACATAAGAACTGCTAAGACTATAATAGCCAATACTGTCATAGCAGAAAATTCAGGGGTCAATCCCATTTATATCAACCCACCAAACCAATCAAATAAATTCTTAAATAATCCCTGTGAAACACCAATAAAATATACTAATATAGCTAAAATTATCAATACCAATATAATGCCTACTATAAATCTTGTTTCCATTTTATATACCCGGTAATATCCATTTAACTGGTCTTGGTACCAAATCTTTTATACTTTCTATAAGTTTTGCTGCAAAACTTTCTCCTTCCTTTTCTGTTTGTGATAAAAATATCCATAGCAATGTCAATCCTATAATGGCTACAATCAAACTTATTATAATTACAAGTGTATGTCCACTTATTCCCTTTTTCATGTTTCCACTTTTATTTTCAACACATTCATTAATTTTTCTCCTGCAGCAGTTATCTCTTTATTAAAATATATGAAAATTATTCCTAAAAAAAGTGTTAATACTATCAAAATTACTACATATCGTATTATTTCTCTTGAAATTCCTTTACCCAAGTGGAATCAACTCCCCAAATACAAAATATATTAATAAAAATACAGATGTAAATATAACTCCTCCTCTTATAAGATTAATAGCGATTGTATATTCCATTTCTATCCAATCTTCTCCATGGTCTAATCTAACAGTAAATATACTTAACATTACTAGCATTTCTATCATGTATACACCAACAACAATAATGAATATTTCCATTGGCATTATTTTATCTAATGTAATTTTACCAAAGAATGGTATAGATCCAGTTTCTTCGGTTGTTGGTAATGTAGTAAATATGCTGGCTATATAAGCCAATAACATTATTAGAATAGAAGACATGCCAAGTACAGTTCCACATGTTAGAGGAACTAATATTGAAGACAATAATTTCATTGAGGATGTAGTTTCTTCTAATATTTCTTTTAGATGTTCATTAACTTGTCTAACATTTTTTAAATATTCTGAAACTGCGACTAAAGTAGAAGCAGTTATCATCATCCCTTTTGTTGTTGATTCAACTATGATTCTTAAAATATTTTTTATTAATCTTGAAGGATAATATTTTATGACGCCAAAATCTTTATTAAAAATGGCTTCATTTAAAGTAACTCCCATAGTTTGAACATTATACAAAATCCTTGAAAACAGTCCATATATTTTTTGATCTTTTATTTTTTTGGTTAATTTTTCTAGACATGTTTCAAATGGTTGCCCAGAGCCCAAAAGTGTACCTAATATAAAAATAGAATTTCCAAATTCTCTTTCAACTTCTTCAACTTCTTTTTTAATTTTTCTATTATTCTTACTCGAAAGAAAAGTATAAAATATACTTCCAATTATAATACTCCAAAGAATAGAAAGACCAGCAAATATTCTTGTTGTCATTCCTATTTTAGATGATCCAGTCAAAGTTAAAATGCCAGGTAAGGATATAATTCCGATTAGAAATAAAGTTATTGGCAATAAAGGAACTTGATATTTTTTATTATTTATTTCGAATGCAAACCATCCTTTTTTGGACGCTTTGGGATGTTCAGTTATATCTGTAGAACTAAAACTATAGGGTCTTTTATCTAAGACATTTTTCATAAAGACAAAAATTATAACAGGAAGAATTATATCATATGCAATCACGAGTAAATATGTCTGCATCACACCTGGTAAAAGTATTGCAACTATAGGAAATAATATAAGAGTTATTACTGGTAATAAAATTCCTAAAGCATGAATTATAGAGATAGGATTTTTTAGTTGCCTTGCATAAGATTCCATCCTTTCTTTGTTCCCTTCTAATATAACTGTAACTGCTTGATCAACTGCATCTCTACCTGCTTTACCAGGTCTCATTATGGATGCTCTTAATAAATCAATAGATTCAGAAAACTCTTGATTTTCTGTTTTCCATTTTACAGAAAAATCATGCAATCCATCTTCTATGTTATTATATTTTCCAGTTTGAATATCCCATAACAATTTTCTCAAATCTTTTCCTAATGGTCCTTTTAGATTAACAGCAGCAAATGTAACTGCATTTTCTAAATTAGGAATATGTTTTAGTCCAATAGCCATATATAAAATTGCTAAAACTAATTCTGATGATGCATTTACTCTGATTTTTTTAACAAGCATATGAGGATAAATCAGAACATAAAATGAGAACCCTCCACCTAAAATAGAAATTAATAAAACATAAGGAAGAATACTGACTGAAATTCCTATATAAGGTAATATAATAGAAGAAAAAACTACCATTAGAAGCACAATTGTAACTGTTGCTATCAAAGACATTATACATGCTGAATAAACAGAAGATGGTTCAACATCTAAATTACAAAAATCTAATTCATGCTGCAACTTTTTTTTCTTTTCTTCGCTCATTCCAATTTTCAAAATTCTACCAGAAAATCCACATAATTTTTCAAACCAATTCTTTTTTTCAACTTCGTCTTTCAGGAACTGAATAAACTCTCTAGAATAATAAATAGGTTTATTCTTTTTCCATGAATCTTCATATACTTCTTCTAATTTTCGTAAATCTTTTTCTTTCATTTTTTATGCTTCAACTCATTTCTAAACCATTCATCCCATCTTTTATATATCTCTTTGGAATCTAATGCACCAATTTCTCTATGAACTTTATCTGCTATAGTATGAAACATTTCATTACTTTTTGATGTCCACTCTGCCTCAAGAATATCTTTTCTATTTAATTTATTTGCATAGTCAACCATTGCTTGTTTTATTTTACCTCTCAATTCTATATTACTCCAAACTGCATTCCAGTCTCCATGCCATTCTTTTACTCTTTTAGCAATTTCATTAATTATAAATGATTCACCATTTAATAAAGTTCCAGTTGGTTTTAGTTTATCTTCTTTTGCAGAATATTCCATTAAATTAACAAAGCCGTTTTCATCCATAGGATCTTCTTGCCAATGTTTTCTAACTTCTGTGACTTCAACAACTCTTCTAAATGTTCTCAGACCATCAGCAGACCTTAGTCTATTACATATTACAACTATATCTGTTGCTTTGAAACTTGTTTTAGGAACTCCAAGATCATTTACAACTCTGTCAAATACACCATAGGCAGACTCACCATGGATTGTACCAGCAACAACATTTGCTAATGCACCAATTCTCATTGCTTCCCATAATGCTTTTGCTTCTTTACTTCTTACTTCACCAATTATAAGGCAAGAATCTCCCAAACGTAATGCAGTTCTCAATGCCTCATCTGCTGGCAATTCAGCTTCAACTCTTGTAATAACAGATCTTGCTTTTAATCTTTCAATATTATATCCCATATTTCTTAGTTGTGTAACAGGCAACTCGAGCGTATTGTGTGCTATTATATTTTCACAAACAAAGTTTTCACATTCTGGAACGGAAATATCGTAAACATAATTTTCTTCTTCTTTTAATTTTTTAATATTAATGATTTTATCCCAAAAAATATCTGATTCTGCTAAATCATTTAGTGGATTTAATTTAATATTTGAATTAGTAACTAGTTGCTGTAGTTTTCTTCTTCCAATATTGTTATTTCTTGTGATATAATCGTAATAATTAAATTTTGGTAAAACTTGATTGAGTTCTTTTTTAGCAGTTAAAGAAAGTGGAATTATATCAGATGTATCATGAGTTGATATTTTTTTACATAACTCTTCTAATTTATTCTCTTTTTTTTCGGTCAGAAATCCAATATTATTTTTGAAATTCAAGAAATCATTTACGGTAGAGATGGATGCATTAAACGTTTTATCCTTTCTTCTTTTATTCGATCGTCTTAGAATTATTTCATAAATTAAAAGTAATGACTGTAAGTCATACAAAAGTTTATCTGATGCTAATGGAATAACTATTTCTTTTTTCCCAACACAGCCATCACCTGAAAAAATTCCTTTCAAAACCCATGAAATTTGCTTTTTAGATAAATTAAATATCCATTCAGGAATTTCTTTAGTATATGCATCCCCTCTCAGATAAAGAGCATCTTTCATTATAGCTTTTAAG
>Ga0164318_10004412_pt1 | contig 13525 bp, 13 predicted proteins | sample GuaBasSedimGuay9_FD_113734 | JGI IMG/M metagenome (GOLD analysis project Ga0164318, IMG submission 113734) | Subseafloor sediment microbial communities from Guaymas Basin, Gulf of California, Mexico - Guay9, Core 4571-4, 0-3 cm | ecosystem: Environmental > Aquatic > Marine > Hydrothermal vents...
ATATTTTATCATTAGACCAGTTGCTTTTAACTAATTGTGTATATGAATATATTTCACTATTCGATTTTATTTCATCGTAAGGTTCAAAAACATCTATTTCTCCAATATACTCCTGAACCACTTTCTGACCATACGGATTGATATGATTTTCAAAAGATGCATATTTTACCGCCTCTTTTTCTCCTTTTCTAATCGCTTCATTAAATGTTCTTGCTTTAACAAGTACAACTCGTTCTTCGAGTAAATCATAAATATTATTATAATATTTATCAACTACTTTTGGCTTTCCAGCCACTTTTGATCTGTACAAGGTTTTTACTGCAAAAATTTTATACATAATTTCTTTGTTATAAATTATCGCGACTTTTTTAATTTTTGTTTTAATTATTTTGTTAATAAATCATTTTATCACAAAGTTAAATTTCTTTTTAATAAATAGATTTAAGTTTTGATTTAATAATTTTGCCATTAAATTATCTTGCAAATAAATAATATTAATCGTACTGCTAAATAAATTAAATTAATTGTTCTGTTAAAAATAGTTCTGTTAGTAAATTAAATTAATTGTTCTGCTAAAATAATTGTCTTGTTATCGCCTGTTCAAGCAGTTCTCCGCACATTTCTTTTCTATATTCCGCTATTGATCTTATATCGGAAATAGGCGAAACTTCATCACAAATTATTTTTTCCGCTTCAGAAATTGTCTCATCATTCAATTTTTTTCCAATAAGAAACTTTTCCGTTTTCGATGCGCGAATAACAGTTGGCGCTACCGCTCCGAGCGCGATTCTTGTTTCCGTAATTCTTTCGTCTTCCACCTTAAAAAGAGCGGCAAGCGATACTTTAGAAATCGCAAGGGATTTCCGTTGACCCAGCCGAACAAACGCGCCACGATAATCTTTATTTTTCGGAATAATCACGGAAGAGATTATTTCGCATTTTTTTAAAATTGTCCTCCCGGGACCTTTGAAAAAATCTTTTATCGGAATTATTCGCGTACCATTTTTTCCGGAAGTCTCTATCTCGGCTTCAAGAACAAACAGCGGTGGAATCGAATCCCCTGCCGGTGACGCGTTAGCGATATTCCCGCCGATGGTCCCTCGATTTCTAATTTGCGACGAGCCGATAATTTCCGCTGCCTGAACGAGAACGTCTGCATTTTCCGCTATGATTTCATTTTCGATAAGTTCTGAGAACGTTGTCAGCGCACTGATTTTTATTTTATCATCAGCGATGCTTATTCCTTTTAACTCTTTTAAATGGCTTATATCAATGATGTCATGCTGATTCATTTCATCTTTAAGACGAACAAGCAGATCAGTTCCCCCTGCAAGAATTTTTGCTTTTGGAAACTGTTCCATCAAACTCAGGCATTCATAGACAAAATGCGGTGAAAAAATTTGTGATTTATGATTTGACATTTTAAATATAGACAGCAGGAATTACATTCTCCATTTTTGAATATTTTCTACTAATTATGTATTGTTCTTTGCATTTTAATTGTTGTGATAACTTCTGTAATTTTTTATAATCTCTTTCTGTTCCGCTACATTTCACTTCCAAAGTTATATTCTTGTCAGCAAGAATAAAATCTATTTCAGCACCGGAACGTTTTTGGTAATAATTTATTTTACCATATTTCCTAAGATTTAGAAATACCGAATTTTCAAACAATGCTCCTTCGCTCACCTTAGCAAATTGATTAACAATACCTGTATCACAAATATAAACTTTTCTAGCTCCACTCACCTCTCGATCAACATTAGTTGAATATGGCGAAATCAAATTTATGAAATATGTTCCGCACAAATACGAAAGATATGAATAAACAGTTTCTCTCGAGACACCAATAGCAGAGGCCAATTTGGTTACATCTAATTTTGAGCCGACACGTTGAAACAGCAACAGCATTAAATCTCTAAAAGCATTAATATTTCTAAAATCCGCGAGTTGAATAATATCTTTTTGAAAATAGGACTTAAAAATATCGCTGATTTGCCGCGCCTTGTGTTCATAATCTTCAGTTAAAACGACTTGTGGAAATCCACCATAAGTGACATATTCATCATATAATTTTGTTAATTTCTCGAATTGAACGGGATTTTTTTTTGCTAATTTTGAAGAAAAAATTTTTTTGAATTTTATTTTTACCTTTTTGAAAAAACAAAATTCTTCAAAATCCAACGGATAAAGCTCAAATATAACTTTTCTGCCCGCAAGGCTTTCCGGAAAAAGATTTTTTAAGTAAAAACTGCTTGAACCGGTCAGAAAAAACTTTACGTTGTAATGATCGTAAAGATATTTTATAGCTTTAATAATTTCCGGCTTCTCCTGAATCTCATCAAGAAAAATATACGCTCGTTCAGTAGAAGTTATACCATAACTTTTTAGATTTTCCCAAATATTATTATAGTCTTTTTCCTCAAAAATCATCTGCTCAATAGGATTTTCAAGATCAAAAAATACTTTGTTGCCACTCGGTATGGTATCGTAAACCATTTGATATATGGTCGTTTTTCCAACGCGACGCATTCCGGTAAGCACAACTATTTCGGGCAAATCGATTTGCTTTTTCAGTGTGGAGAATATTTTTCGTTTTATAAGCATAACGATATTATAGCGAAAATATGCTGTTTTGTCAAGCGCAACCTTACAAATTTACATAAAATATGTCAAGTGGCAATCGACATATTTGCTTTTTTATGCTCCGGCACGAAGTTTTATCATCTCTGATAAAATGCTGATCGCGATTTCTTCCGGTGTTTCCGCGCCGATATCAAGTCCGATTGGAGAATGAACTTTTTCAATCAGACTTTTTTCAATGCCGTTTGCAGCAAGTTTGGTGAAAATTTGTTCCCGCTTTCTTTTACTCGCCATCAATCCGATATAAAAATATTTTTTTGTGATAAGATTTTCTAAAACTTCCGCGTCGGCGGAATGCCTCTGTGTCATTATTGCTACGAAAGCGTTTTCGGGCAGTAAGATTTCTTTTGAAATTTTGTTGTAATCACCGATTGTAATCGACGCCGCCATAGGAAATCTTTCAGTAGAAGCTATTTCTGGACGATCATCAATAATGTGAATCGCAAAACCAGTTTGGGAAGCAATTTTGGCAAGCGCGAATCCGCAATGTCCCGCACCGAAGATGTATAGTTGGCTACCTGAACTGATTGGTTCGATAAAAACCTGCATTTCCCCGCCGCAGATCATTCCTGACTTATTATCACTTTTTTCTTTGAGGGAGAATTTTTCGATTGTGGGAGGGGCGGAATTTTTGAGCATTTCAACTGCTTTGTCTATCACTTTTTTTTCAAGTAAACTTCCACCGATAGTTCCAACTGTTTTTCCATCCGCAAAAACAAACATTTTCGCTCCCGCTTCCCGCGGAGTTGAGCCTTCAGCTTTTATAACAGTTGCCAGGCAAACTGATTTACCTGATTTAACCGCTGAAGCTAGCTGTTCGAAAAAAGTTGTATTCATAATATCGCGTCACGGTTGTATTCCCCCTTTTTATAAAGGGGGTCAAGGGGGATTTTATTAAGCATTCGGAGTAAATTCATCTCTTCGTGATGAATTTTGCATTTTGGGCTTTTATTTTATTCTTATTTAATCGTGCTACCCAAAAACTAATGTTGCCGTAAAAGTAGCCTGTTTGGACTCCAAACAGGTTGTTTATCAATAAAGTCTATGCAAAAATTTTTGTTGATTTATTTTTGCATAACAGTTGTTTCGAGTCGAAACAACGTACTCAAATTACCAGAAAAAATTTTGAAGGAACTACATTTCTTACCTTCTTTACCATAATTTAAATTAACCGAATACCTTCCGGCTTTGTCGGAATCCGCAGCCAACGGCAGCGGCTACAACCGATTATTGTTTCCCGCAAGGCCGGCAACCGCTTCGATTATTTTCGCGTAACCGGTACATCGGCACAAATTCCCTGACAATCCTTTTTTTATTTCTTCTTCGCTTGGATGAGGATTTTGCATTAGCAACGCTTTAGCTGCCATTATCATTCCCGGAGTGCAAAATCCGCACTGGACTGCGCCGGCATCGATAAACGCCTGTTGAAGTTTATCAAGTTCACCGTCTTTTTCAAGTCCTTCAATAGTAATAATTTCCGAATCATCTATTTGACACACAGGCACAAGACACGAATTAACAAGTTTGCCGTTCATAATAACCGAACAAGCTCCACATTCACCTTTCCCGCACCCTTCTTTTGTTCCTGTCAAACCGCAATAATCGCGCAGCAAGTCTAACAGGCGAAGTTCCGGTGGAGCTTCAATCGACATTTTTTGATGATTGAGTGTGAATTCTATTTTCATTGTAATATTTAAATTTCTAATTAACCTAATTTCTAATTGATCTAAAGAAATTCCAATCATCCAATAAAAAGAAATGAACAAATTGGTTTTTTTTTAGTTTGGTCATTGTTTAGGTCAATTAGGTCAATTAGGTCAATTAGGTCAATTAGGTCAATTAGGTCAATTAGGTCAATTAGATCAATTAGGTCAATTAGGTCAATTAGGTCAATTAGGTCAATTAGGTTAATTAGATCAATTAGGTCAATTAGATCAATTAGGTCAATTAATGACCACTTTATAAACGGTTAAACCATTTCCAACTTCCCGTTTTCTAATTTTCTGTAATAGCAGCTCTTTCTTGTTTCGCCTTTTTCATTTTTTGTGTGGCAGGCGCCTTTGTTCACCGGTCGAACGATGTAGAGCAATGAATTTTGTTCACAGTTTACTCTTATTTCAACGATTTTGAGTACATCGCCTGATGTTGCCCCTTTTTCCCAAAGTTCATTTCTTGATGTACTCCAGAAAGTCGCATTTCCGGTTTTAATTGTATTTTCAAGTGCTAAATCATTTGCATAAGCGATAATAAGAAGCTCTTTTGTGTCAGCATCCTGAACACCAACCGGCATTACCGGCACACCGCAGCCTGCCACTTTAATTAGTTTATCAAAATCGAGCATCAATTGATTTCCTTCTTCGAGAATTTTCGACATAATTTTCCTTTATTTTTCAATATTAACAATAACGCCGCGATTAAATCTCGCGCGTGTATCAATTATTTTAAATACGCATGTTTCGCCCTTATAAGCTCCGGGAATAAAAGTAACTTTCCCATCAATTTTAACGATTCCGTCACCTTTTTTACCTACATCAGAGACAATTCCGCGATAAATCCCACCTTTTACTATTTTAGCGTTTGGATTTTTTGTGAGATCAATTATTTCATTTTCAGATGCCTTGACATTAGGAATAACCATGACAATCTTAACTTTTCCTTTCTTGCTTATCAGTTCCGCGTTAGCAACCGTTCTTCTAACAGACGTGATTTGAATAACGGCGATGTCACCTTTTTGTGTTCCGGGAACAAAAGTAACCATTCCGCCAATATGAGTAACACCTGCGGAACCGCTTTTTGACAATCCATCGATAACCACGCGATAACGATATCCTTCTTTAGGTGTAATATTTTTATTTTTGGTAGCATCTATAATTTGCCCGACATTAATATCAGAATCCGTTGACGGCATATTTGTGTAAACCTGTTCACCGATACTGATTTCACGTGAATCCGGTCGGGAAGCAATTACGAGATATAAAATAGCGGCAACGGCAAAAACAAGGACGAGCAGCATAGCAATAATACGTCTTTTATTTTGTGACATATTTTGTTTATTTACATTTGTACTCATAGTTTCCCCTTTTTATGTTTATCGAGCAATTCCCATTCTTCATCAGTTAAAGAATGAATTCCGTGTCGTGACATTTTATCAAGAACATCATCAATTCGCGAATCCCATTTCCCGGATGAATTTCCATGCGAATTAACTTCTTTGAAATTCGCGTCTTCAAATTCTTCGCCTTTATAAACTTTTGGTCCTGCTCCCATTTTATACTTAAGATTAGAAAAAAAACTCCCGCTTGCAAACGATACTGTCGACCCGCTACCGTTAATTAAATTTCCAATCCCAAATTTATTATACGCGTAAAGCCAACCAAAAACAAGCCCTCCAAGATGTGCCATATGAGCAATATTCCCTCTACCGCCAAGCGCCATAAAGATTGTAAAAATCGCAAAAACGTAAACGAAAGTTTTCGCTTTCATAAATATCGGGAAAAAAAGCACTAAAAATCCAATTCGGGCATTGGGATTCATAAGACCAAACGCGGCAACAATCGCGCAAATCGCTCCCGAGGCTCCTACAGTAGGTAAACCTGAAAACATGTTTGTCAGAACATTTATCATTCCGGCAAAAATTCCACCTAAGAGATACAGTTTCAGGAACGGCACTGAGCCGATTTGTTTTTCAACAAATCTGCCTATCATATAAAGAGAAAACATATTAAAAAGAATATGTAAAAAACCGCCATGAATAAATTGATAGGTAATTAATTGCCAGAAAGCAAAATGTCCTATAAAATTAGGATTATAAAGCCCAAACCATAAATCAAAATCAGATGGCTTTTGTCCAATAATATATCCCATTGAATTCCTGGCAACATGCGAAAAGAAAGGTATGTTGCCCAAAAAAAGCGTTATTAAATATACAGCTATATTTATCATCAATAACCATTTGACAACAGGAGGTATCCCTTGAAACGGTTGAAATGATTTCCTGTAAGGCGACTGACCCCAATCGGGGTTCGTTTGCTGTTTATAATAATCTCTGTCGTAAATGCTCATATAAATAGTTTTTTTGACACGAATTTCACGAATTCATACTGATTTTTAATATTAATTAAATTTGTATAAAATTATTTAATTTTCCTGTGCGTTTCCGTGTTTTTCATTGTTAATTTTTTCCTTCTTTCGTATTTCTTATTCGTGAGAATCAGTGAAATTAGTGTCTAAATAATTATTAAAAATTTCCTCGTAATTCGTTTATTGATTTTAAATTATTCTCCTCCAAATATTTCTTTATCTCTTCAACCAATCTTACACATAATTCCGGATCGTAAAAATTCGCCGTCCCTATTTGTATCGCAGAAGCGCCTGCGATGAAAAATTGCAGCGCGTCATCCAAACTTTCAATTCCGCCAATACCTATTATAGGAATTTTTACAACTTGTGCAACCTGCCACACCATTCTTATTGCAACAGGACGAATCGCCGGTCCGGAAAGCCCGCCGATTTTATTCGCGAGAACCGGAACCCGTTTTTTTGTGTCAATAACCATCCCGATAAGCGTGTTAATCATTGAAAGCGCGTCAGCTCCGCTTTCTTCCGCGGCACGAGCCATAACAGTTATATCGGTAACGTTCGGTGAAAGTTTTACGATGAGCGGTTTCGTTGTTGCTGCCCGCGTTTTTTTTACAGCTTCCGAGAGAATCACCGGGTCGGTACCAAAAGCTATTCCGCCGTGTTTTACATTCGGGCATGAAACATTCATTTCGATTGCGTCAACGTTATCACATGAATCAATTCGTTTTGCCATCTCGGCGAATTCATCATCCGAGCTTCCGGAAATATTTATAATGCACGGGATACCGTTTTGTTTTACAAAAGGCGCTTTATTCTTCAAAGTGTCTTCAAGCCCGCCATTCTGCAAACCGATCGAATTAATAATTCCGGATGGCGTTTCAACAATCCTTTGCGGCAAATTTCCCGCGCGAGGATGAAGGGTTGTTCCTTTAAGAAAAATCCCCCCGAGTTTTTTTATATCAATCAACTCGCTCATTTCCTCCCCATTGCCGAAAGTGCCTGAAGCAACAGTTACAGGGTTTGGCAAAGTGAGATTTGCTATTTTTACGGATAGAGAAAGCATAGTGTTCGGTATTCGTTTGTAGCCGCTGCCGCTGGCTGCGGTCGAAGATCCGCCATCGCCATAGGCGGAATTAATTCCGACCTCAACGAGGTCGGCTACAGAATATGATAATAATCTCCTCTCTTATTAATTATACTATTTATTAATATATTTTCCAATAGCAAAGAAACAAAGCAAACATTAATCTATTTTTAAAATTTCATTATTGAAATTCTGGCAATAAAACCATTGAAGAGTTCAGAAACCGGCTTTTAAATTACTGACACATTTTGCCGATTTTATTTCTGTACTCCATAATCTAATCAACAAATCAACCACTTCGTCAATTGATAAATTTGTTGTATCAATTTCAATTGAATCAGACATTTTTTTCAAAGCGCCTATCGGTCGTTCTTTATCACGTTTGTCCCTGTCGAGGATAGCTTTTTCCACATCATCAATTGTCAAATCCGGATTTTTCTTTTGGTCATCGGCAAGACGGCGATGCGCTCTTTCCCGTGAATCCGCAGTTACATAAAATTTTATATCCGCATCCGGAAACACATCGGAACCAATGTCACGCCCCTCAAGCACAGCATCCCCCGCTTCAAGACCAAGCCTCCGCTGTTCACTGACAAGTAATTTCCTCACTTCCGGATTATCAGCAACATTGGAAACATAACTGCCAATATCCGGTACAATGGCGAATTCCGTTAAATCCTCATCATTAACAAAAATGTGTTGTTTACCGTTGACATCTTTTAGGTCGAGTTTTAACTTTACGACAAGATTGGCTATTTTATCCGAATCATTTGTTGGAATATTGTTAATTCGGGCGAAGGCTGCGACTCCGCGATACATCAATCCGGTATTAATATAAAAATAGCCAATTTTTTCCGCGAGTTTTTTTGCCACGGTGCTTTTGCCCGAAGCTACTGTTCCATCGATAGCGATAATCATAAGATTAATGGATTGTTGGATTAATTCCCCCTTTCAAGGGGGTGCCCTTTGGGGTAGGGGATGTTAATTTGGATTAATGGATTGTTGAATTATTGATTATTTAATTCTTCCACGCATGTTACCCACGCTTTCCTGCTGCGTGGTCCATCGAATTCACAAAAATAAATCCCCTGCCAGGTTCCGAGTTGCAATTTCCCGTTTTGAATTGGTATGGAAGCGGAATTTCCCATTAGCGATGATTTTACGTGCGCTGTGGAATTACCTTCATAATGTCGGAAGCCGGATAAATTTTTAACAATATCATCAAGTGAAAGTAAAATATCACGGACAACATCCGGATCGGCGTTTTCATTAATAGTTATTCCTGCGGTTGTGTGTGCGATATGCACAAAACAAATCCCGTTGGAAACGTCTGATTTTGTTACAGTTTCCTGGACATCTTGAGTAATATTAACCAGCTGATTATTTTTTGAAGTAGAGATATTAATTTGCATATTAATTTCCTGACACGAATTTTAATAAAACAATTTATTTCACAAAATTATTTAAGATAAAATTATTATATTTGTTATTTTGACATTTTTTTACTATCATTAATATTATAAACCAAAGGAGTATAATTGTCAAAAGGACATTTGCTCTGCTGATCAAATTTGTAGTGTCGTTTTACCGGTAATCGGTCAATTAGGCGTCAGCCGGCAGAATTTATTAGATTAAATGTTTGGCTGAAAACGAAAAACGGCTGCCGTTGCCGTTGGATGCTCATTGTATGGAATGCAACAATAAAGATTTTTATTTAAAAATCATTTGTTGTGAATTAGGAAGAAACATAATCAATCTTGTGAATTTCCATGCACCCCTACCGGCGATGATTATTGACAATAAAAATATATATAAGTATAATGTGATAATGATTTCAAGAAAACGCATAAAAAACACAACTAATTTATTCACGTCTTATGAAAAAAACGTGTGCGCTTTATGTTTGCTGCTCTTTATTGCTACAGTTCCTCTTTACGCCGGTAAATTATCTGATAATACTTTATCCCGAAAAGTACATATTATTCCCAATAATGAAGAACTGCCTAAAAATCATCACATTAAAATCGAAAAGAAAACTCCTCAAATAGTAATAATTCCTTACGTTGACAAAGAAAATATTTACATTGATAACCTGCCGGATTATAACGCCCCTCTGCTTTCAGATAAAATCGGTGTGTCTGATTCTATTGAGCCTTTCAACAGAGCAATGTTTAAAGTTGACGACTTTTTGTTCGTTTATCTTATAAGTCCGATTAGCAAAGGGTATAATTTCATTGTTCCGCAATATTTCCGCAAGGGAATTAGCAGAATGGATTATAATATTGAAATGCCAAAAAGAAGTTTTAATAATCTCCTTCAGGCAAAATGGAAAGGCGCGGGAATCTCTTTCTCAAGATTCCTCGTTAATTCCACCATCGGACTTGCCGGCTTTTATGACCCGGCTAAAGCATGGTTCGGATGGGAAAAATATGACGAAGATTTCGGGCAAACCCTTGCCACGTGGGGCGTTGCACCCGGAAGCTATGTTTATATTCCGCTTCTCGGTTCATATACTGTTCGTGACGGATTAGCATCGATACTTGATATGGCAATGGACCCACGCAACGCGTTGATAATCACTCCGGTATATGGTGTAACGGTATTCATGAAGTTTAACAACATCACACTAAAAATTGATGTAATTGAACAATTAAGAGAAAGTTATTATGACACATATTCTTTAAAAAGAGATTTCTGGTATATGAAAAGAACTGCCGATATAGCAAAATAATTAAATTAATATTATAAATGATAAACTTTAAACTCAAAATTTTTTCTTTATTCCTGTTCACAAATATTTTGTTTGGCGCTGCCACAGTCAAATTGGACGGATACTTGTCTCAGGGACCTTATATTGATACTTTAAGATATGTTTCTCTTAAAGTTAAAGACTGGAACTTTTTTAAAGACGGGAAAATAAGATCGGTTAAAGTAATTAAAAATGATGATGATAATAAATTGATTTATAAATTATGGCTCCAGGATAAACCTGCTCCGCTTATAATTATTATTCCCGGACTTGGAGGTAATTATGCCGGGATCGCACCCACAGCTCTCGCAGAAATATTTTTTAATAAAGGAAGTTCCGCCTTAATTATAAGCAATCCATTCAGCTGGGATTTTCTGCTGAGCGCTTCATCAAGAATCACTCCGGGTTATACTCCTGTAGATGCACTTGACGCGTATAATGCTCTCGACATAGTTATTAAAGATGCTGAGAACAAATACGGCACAAATATTTTCCCGCGAAAAATTCTTCTCGGATATTCTCTTGGCGCCCTTGACACATTGTTTATTGCCGATATAGATTCAAAAGAAAAGAAAATCAATTTTGACAGATTTGTCGCTTTAAGCCCGCCGGTTAATCTCTTATACGGTTTAAACCAGCTTGACCATTTTTACAATATATGGAGAAAATGGCCGCTTGAGAAAATAGAACAAACAAAAAATAAAGCTGTCTATCTTATTGAAAACCCAACCCCGATAGGCACAAACGCACTGCCAATCACTTCTGACGAAGCAAAATTTGCCATCGGTTACACTTTTAGAAATATACTTGAAGAAACAATAAAAGCAATCCATTCAAGAAAGTTCTTCGGCATACTGAATATACCGTTTAAATCTTCAAGTCGACAAGAACTTGAAAAAGAAATCGAACGAATAAGTTATAAGAATTATGTTAATACTTTCTTAAGAGCTTCTTATTCCGACCTCTTCGGGAGAAATTTTTCTATTAAAAAACTTAGCGGCAATGCAAGTTTACCGGCTATTCAAATTACCCTTTTGACCAATCAGAAAATCAGAATTATTCATACTACCGACGATTTTCTACTTACGAATTATGATCGTGAATGGCTGGAACAAGTCATGGGTGACAGATTACTATTTTTGAATCATGGAGGACATCTGGGGTATTTCAATAATCCAACTGCTCAAAAATATATTATCAAAGCTATTAAAGGAGCAAAATTTAAGAATATTTCTTCGAGTAAAAACAAAAATATAATACCTGTTTCTAATATTATAGACTCGGAAAAACAAATTATTGATGATTTTAACCGCACCGTTAAAAATGTTGATGTTACTCGTTAATCGTCATTAAACGTTGGACATTAGATATTCAATGTTGGATGTTTAAAAAAACAGAATACTCGACATGATCTCTTACATCTTTCTTCTCATTTCCGCTTTTCTAAGCGCGTTCATCCTTGGCGCGTTTCAATTTTACATGCTCGAGTATCTCGTTGCTCAGCATGGTGATTCAAGCCGCGACTGGCTTATTCAAACAATTTCAGCAATTATAACTATCGGTCCCGTAATCGTATATGCCATTTCAGCACCTCTGGCCGCCTCAATCAAAAAAAGCCGCGTGATGGCTTTCAGCTTGTGGTTCGGTATGTTTTTCCTCTTATTCGGAGGATTAACTAATTGGCTCGGAAGCCCCTTTTTATATCTCGCTGCAATAGGTCTCGCACTCGGTGTTTACAGCGCCGGAAAAATGGCTTCAGTCCCTCTCGCAAGTTTCACAATCGGGAAATCCACCGCGTTAACCAACGCGATTATGTCGGTTGTGTTTTTGTTTGGAATTCTTTCCGGACTGCCGAGTGGAACAATGTTTTACAATCATTTCCCACAGCATGCTTATATGTTTTTTTTAGCAGGACTTGGTATAGCGGGACTTTGCGGACTACAATGTAAATTCTCAAATGAGCAAACAAGTTCATTTATTAAAGAAGAAAAAAAATTACTTTCAGAAACACAGAACTTATATAAAAAATATTCACTCATGCTTATCAGCAGCCCAATGCTTTGGGGAATCGCAGGCGCCGCAAATATGGCAATCACCGCTCTTGTTGTCAGAGAAAAACTCGCCACGCCGCAGGTCGCGGCTTTTATCCCTTTATGGGCCGCTTTCGGTGTTATCGCCGGCACACTTGTCTCACCTGTTTTTAATAATTTCAGATATAAAGTCGCGGCAGCGGCAGCGTTTTTTATGTTGATTATAATTCCGTTTTTCCCAACTGTATCTTTTTCATATCTTGTAATAACATTAACAACTGTGGTCTTGGGTTTTTTCTTCGGAATCGCTACAAATTTAATCGATTCTTCTTTCCTTGAATTTGTAGGCAATGAAAAAAAAGAAGGAACAGGTGCCGCTCTGCAAAGCGCTATGCTCGCACTCTGCACTGTTGTTATCGGCAGCGGAGTCGGTATAGCTTTAAAAAATAACATCATCCCGCCAAACGCGCAGTTCATTGCTCTTTCGATAATAACACTTATTCCTGTAGTTTTAGCGGTATTTTTGGTTAAACAAAACTATGAATAAATTCTTATTTAATATTATTAGCAGTATCGTTCGATTTATCCTGTCGCTACGTTATAAAATCGAACTTAAAGGTTTTGATAAAATTAAAAATGATAAGGGAGTTTTAGTCTTACCAAATCATCCCGCGGAAATCGATCCGGTCATTATGTCAATCGTCCTTTGGAAAAAGTTACAGCCGAGTCCAATAGTCCTCGAAGATTTTTATAATATGCCCGTTCTGAACAAATTCTTTAAATTAATCGGCGCACTGCCAATGCCGGACATGGAAACAGGTCGCAGTCAATTTAAAATCAGAAGAATAAACAAAACACTCGACAAAATGGCGGACGGCCTTGATGAAGGGAAAAACTTTCTGCTGTACCCTTCAGGCAAACTCTCACGCGATGGCAGTG
>Ga0164318_10004413_pt1 | contig 13525 bp, 16 predicted proteins | sample GuaBasSedimGuay9_FD_113734 | JGI IMG/M metagenome (GOLD analysis project Ga0164318, IMG submission 113734) | Subseafloor sediment microbial communities from Guaymas Basin, Gulf of California, Mexico - Guay9, Core 4571-4, 0-3 cm | ecosystem: Environmental > Aquatic > Marine > Hydrothermal vents...
AAAATTAGTTTGTTTTTAAATTAATTATGGACCTAAAGGAATATCTGAAAAATCCGGATAAGGAAAAACTGTTTGAGAAGGTTTTTGGAGAGATTAAAAAAATACAGGAAAAATTTGAGCCTTTTATAACTATTTCTGAGGAACAGGCAAAAGAACACCTGAAAAGCAAAGGCAGTGATTTTTTGGGAATTCCAATTTCAGTGAAAGATAATTTATGCACTAAAGGAATAAAGACAACTGCGGGTTCAAAAATTCTTGAAAATTATATTCCTCCTTTTGATGCAACAGCAATAGAGAAAATAAAAGAGGTTGGTTATTTAATAGGAAAAACTTCCATGGATGAATTTGGTTTTGGAACTTTCTGCATGAACTGCGCTTACGGGATTCCAAAAAACCCTTTGGATGATGGACGGAGTTGCGGTGGTTCTTCGGGAGGGGCTGCGTGTTTAACTGCGGCTTTGGATTCACCCCACATTGCGATTGCGGAATCAACCGGAGGTTCTATTTCCTGTCCCGCAAGTTTCTGCGGAGTTGCTGGGTTGACCCCAACTTATGGTCTGGTCAGCAGGTATGGTTTGGTTGATTACGCTTCTTCTCTGGATAAAATCGGGGTGATTGCGAAAACCTGTTTTGAGATTGCCTATGGGTTGACAAAAATTGCGGGACATGATGAAAGAGAATCAACTTCTATTAAAACAAAAAAAATTGACTACACAACTTGTCTGGATAAAGATATTTCAGGATTAAAAATTGGAATCCCAAAAGAATATTTTGATGGCGTTGACGAGGAAATTAAAAATGAAATATGGAGAGCAATAAAGAAATTTGAAAGAGCCGGAGCGACCTACGAAGAAATTTCTCTGCCATCCACGAAATTTGCTTTGCCAAGTTATTATATTATTGCGATGAGCGAAGCAAGCACAAATCTTGCAAAATACTGCGGGTTGAGATATGGTTCAACTTTGAAAATCGAGGGAACTTACAATGATTATTTCTCAAAAGTGAGGGGAAAATATTTTGGCGAGGAAGTAAAGAGGAGAGCCCTAATGGGAACCTTTTACAGGAAAGCGGGTTACAGGGATAAATATTATCTGAAAGCCCTGAAAGTCCGGGGACATTTAATTAATGAGTTCAAGGAACAGTTCAAAAAGTTTGACTGCATAGTAACCCCAACAATGCCGATGATTGCCCCAAAGTTCACGGATATTGCAATGCTTTCCCCGGCTCAAAACTACGCAATGGATATCCTGACTGTTGCCCCAAACCTTTGCGGTCTGCCTCATCTTTCAGTTCCCTGCGGAAAATCCAAAGGAATGCCTGTTGGTCTGCACTTAATCGGAGACCATTTGCAGGAAGAGAAGATATTGCAATTGGGGAGTTGGTTGGAGAAATAACCAGTTGATTAATCTTGAATTAAACTTTTTGAAATAAATTTTAGAAATGATAAATTTAGAGGTAATTCAAAGGAAATTATTGCTTTGGAGTCTCCAAGTTCTATCAAAAACAAAAAACGAAGTTTATCTTTCATTTAAGTATTTAACAAGGTCAGTCTTAAAAGAGATTACAGAAATTTTAGTTTTTCTGTTTAAATAAGTATTTTTGACTAAACAAAAGATATTATGCAAAAAATAAAAACGATTAGGGAAGATAATTTAAATAATATAAAAAGAAGATTGGAAATTATAAAACAGTTAGTTAATGGATGGTGTGATTCAGAAAAGGCAGAACCTGCATTCAACAATAGATATAAAATAAATGAAATTGTCAATAAAAGAAAAAACGGTATTACCCATAAGTTTTTCTTTATTCTAAAAAAAGATCTAATTAAAAAATTGAACAAACAAAAGAACAAAATACTTAATAGGGATTTAAGATTCTTACAGATTAAAAATATTATCAAAAAAATAGATTTCAAAGAAGGTGTCGCGTATTATTTAGTTGAGGACTGGATGGAAAATATTACCAATTGGATTAAACCAAAAACAACTTATCTTAAAACCTATAAATTGAAAAATGGAACAAAAAAAATAAAAAATTATATAAATCAGAGTACTTTTTTAGAACGAAAAAATATTTTTTATAATTTTGTTAAAGATTTGAAATTGGTTAGAACACTTATTATTTATTATTGGAATCGAAAGGAACTTGAGAAATATATTTCACGTGAGTTATTTAAAGAATGTGTTGAACAATATCTTGAAGAATATGAAGATTTTTATGTCAGTATATCAATAATTAACCATTTGATTTGTAATCATTTGATTGGCATCTATCCGTTATATCGTTTTTTCGGTAGTGATGTTCGTGAAGTTATAGAAAAATATAAATATTTAGTTATTTCAAAAAATAATTTGGAAAAATGCATAATCAAAGATAAACATAAATTGACCTCCGCTGATTTAGTATATTTTAGAACAATAGATTCTTATATTGTTAAACAGTTTGAGTATGATATTGCGACAAAAGGAATAATTTCAAGTACTGTAAATTATTCTGAATTTAAAAAAATGGCAGAAAAAATTAAAGAGCCTCTAAAAAAAAGATTTTGATAGATTTAATATATTTTGTTAAATAGGTATATTATATAAATTTATTTATAAATAAAATCTGCGCTAGCCGGGATTTTCGTAGACCTTTTTCAACAATTCCTGAAAAGAGTCGCTTCGAACCCGAGTCACAGACTTGGCAAGCCCATATCATAACCACTAGACCACCAGCGCATAATATTTGTTAATTTTAAATTAATGTAATTTATACTTATGGGGTTGTGGTGTAATGGCTTATACTCAGGTATATTAGATAGCTGACCTTAAATTAAAGCACGACTGGCTCCAGGGACAAAAATCCAATGGAGTTCTGATGCGTAATGCAGATGACAGAGAAACCAGTTAATTGGGGTTCGAATCCCTGCAACCCCACTTTAAAAAGTATTAATATTATGGTGGCTACGAGAACGATAAGTATTCTTTCAGGAAAAGGAGGTGTCGGAAAAACCACAATGACTTTTAACCTCGGCACTGCTTTAACTGATTTCGGAAGAAATACTTTGATTATTGACGGGAACCTTACAACCCCGAATTTAGGTCTCCATGCGGGAATTCCTTTATACCCAATTTCTTTGCACGATGTTCTGAAAGGAAAAGTTGATATTTATGATGTGATGCATATTCTTCCAAGCGGATTGAAAATTGTCCCAGCTTCAATAAATTTGAATGACCTCAAGGGAGTAAACCCTGAATTGTTATCTTCTAATTTAATTGAGCTGGTTGGAAAACTGGATTTTATTCTTATTGACGGAGCTCCAGGTCTTGGAAGGGAAGCAACTTCAGTTCTAAGCGCTTCAAACGAAGCAATAGGAATTTCAACAATGGATTTGCCTTCAATAACAGATTTATTAAAATCAATAAAAGTCGTGGAGCAGTATAAAAAAAATTATATTGGAAGTATAATAAACATGGTCAGGTATAAAAAATATGAAACCAAGAGAGAACATGTTTCAAGTTTGCTTGAGGAAACCCCAATTCTTGAGTTAGTTCCTCATGATGAAAGCGTCAGATACGCTTTGTCAAACAGATTGCCTGTTATCCATCACAAACCAAATTCAAGAGCAAGCCACAAAATTAAAAATATTGCAGCCAAATTGATTGGAAAAGAATATAAAGCTCCGTGGTATAGGAGATGGTTTGGGTAGTTAATTTTTCAACAAAGAAATATTTTAGTGGAATCTTCAATTAATAACACAACAATAATCTGATTAAATATATTTATTTCTCCGCAGGAATACTTATCTCAGCCTTCATTATTTCAACTGTGCTTATTGGGTAAATAATATTTAGCACTCTTTTCAAATCTCTCTGAAGTTCATCTTTAAATATTTTATTCATAAGAACTTCCAAGTCAGTTCCTGAAAGAGACAAGTTAATGAAATTTTCAATTTTCTGTCTTATGACTTTTGAAACGCTGGTCTGCACATTTTTTGCGGTGATAACAAAAACTTTTAGCACAATTTCTTTGCCGTCTTTTGTTTTTCCTTTTATTCGTCCGTCAATTCTTGTTGAGAATTTCCTGATATTTTTTGAAAGATAACTTTTTGAAACTTCGTAGCCCGCAAGCGAGCAGTTTGCTTTATCTTCTTCAACATCGGTAATTTTAAAATGGAATTTATAATAATATTTTTTCATATTTTTGTTTAAATCGCAGGCATATATTGAGAATTTCCTACCTATTATTTTATCCGGCTTGTCCGCTCTAGTAACACCTATTTTAACATTTCCAAAGAGTTTTGGTGCGGTTATCTGAAATTCTTTTTTTATTTTGCCTTTCATTTAATTAATAATTAATAATCTTTAAGAAGTCCAAATAAGGTTCAATATGGTAAATCAGACCATTCTTGAATAAAAGCCCCACTAAAAATAAATATTTCGCTAAAACAAGTATACTTTATCAAAATCCAATTAATATATGGCAGATAAGCCTAGATTAACTTACAGGCGATTAATTAACCAGCATCTTAAAATTCTTAAGAAACTGCAGAGTAAATCAGGTTTATTTTTTGCATCAGGCTCTAATAAATCCTATTATTATGATAAAAGCTGGCTAAGAGATAATTTTTATGAATGTCTGGCATTTGAGGTAATTGGTGACTGGGATACGGTTGAAAAAACTTATACAGCTCTTTTGAAGGTATTTCTTAAACATGAGTATAAAATTGATTGCGCAATTTCAAAGAAGCCAAAATATTCTCATGAATATATCCATGCAAGATTTAACCCAAATACTTTTGATGAATTCTGGGAAGAATGGGGAAACAAGCAAAATGACAGCATAGGAGCAATTCTTTTTACAATAGGAGAACTTGAGCACAAGCACAAAAGAACAATTTTAAAAACCAAGGACGATTTTAGGATTGTAAATAAACTGATAAAGTATCTTGATAGCATTGAATACTGGCATGATTTGGACAGCGGAATGTGGGAGGAAGATGAGGAGGTCCATGCTTCAAGTATAGGTGCCTGCGTTGCAGGACTTAAGTCGATAAGCAGTATTGAGGGGATAGATGTTCCAAAATATATGATTAAAAAAGGGAATGATTCCTTGGACGCTTTGTTGCCAAGAGAATCAGGAAGGAAATTTGTTGATTTATCTTTGTTATCTTTGATATGGCCTTATCAGGTGGTTAATAAAGAACAGATGAAACAGATTCTTGAGCATGTAGAATACCATCTTTTAAAAAAGAGAGGTGTTGTGAGATACAAAAATGATCATTATTACAATCAGAATCCTGATGGTTACAGCGAGGAAGCGGAATGGACCTTTGGTTTGAGTTGGCTTACAATAATTTATGAACATCTCAAAAACAAGAGAAAAGCAAATAAATTCCTCAAATTGATGTTAAAAACCGATACCCCAGAAGGAGTTCCTGAACTTTATTTCTCAAACTCGAAAAAATACAATGAGAATACCCCTCTGGGATGGAGCGAATCATTGTTTATAGTGGCATTGCATGATATTAACAAAAAGATTCTAAAATAGAAATTTTGTTTAAGTTCAGAATCCTAAACTAAATAAATTGTTTAACTCATTAATATAATTTATATATTATAAAATATCTATTAAATAAGTCATAAATTGAATATTAAATCTTATTCTTATTAGTTCTCCAGTGTTTAACGTCAACTCTGATTCTCCTTGTTCTGGCTCTCTTTAATCCGAATTTCTTAATATCTGCCCATCTTGGAGCAGGTCTGCCTGAAATTGCTATAAGTTTCAGTTTTTTTACCAGACTCTTCTTGCTTCCCATATTATTTTATTGATTAAATAATTAAACCTTATATTTTCACAGTTCAGGTATAATTATAGAGCAGATGGTAAGGAATGTTAAATTCAGGGTAGGAACTTGTAAATTTGAGGCCTTATCCCTCAAAAACCCATTTGAACTGATGCTGGGGCTAATGTTTAGGAAAAGCGGAAACGCTTTAATGGAATTTCCCTGGGAAGGAAAACCCGGGATATGGATGCTGTTTATGAGATATCCTTTAAATTTAATATTTCTTGACAAAAACAAAAAAGTGGTTGATATCCTGAAAAATATCCCACCTCTTTTTTTTAACCCAAAAACCTGGAAAACTTATTATCCAAAAAAGAAATGCAAATATGTGCTTGAACTGGATGCAAGAGAGAAAATTGAAATAAAGCAAAACTCAAAACTGGAATTTATTTAAAACCTCAAATTTTGTGGCATAAATCGTTTTTTCGTCTGTTTACAGGATTTCATTCTCATTTGATTATATTTTTAGGTAAATATTCGCAATAAACCTCGATTTGCGGGTATTATTATAAAACTCAATCAAAAAAAGATTTTATTCTTTAAATACCGCAAAAGTTAAGTAAAACCTCATTTTTACCCACCACATTTCGTGAAATAAAAGTCGGTCGGTCTTTGATTTAATATATCTCTTTAAAATCCCCATTGAATTTTGTTGACTTGATATACCTGTTATCCATGTAATGACAATTTCCACCTCGTGGTTTGTTGAACATAATATTAGGGTATTTGAATCCGTGTTCTTTAAGCCCTTCTATTGTAACCTCTCTTTGCACATCGGTCCTTGATGTAAAAAATGCAAGGATATTTCTATTATCATACCATTTATTTATCTTGTCTTTTACCCCAGGAATTTCATAAGCACTTTTCATGCGCTCCGGCTCTTCGTTAGGTATATCTTCGCAGACAACTCCGTCAATATCAATAAGATGATTTGTAAGACCCTCACGCATTTTTGAACCCATATTCTTTCCGTCATTTGTTTTTGGAGTTTCAAGATTTTGCATGTTTTTTATAATATGAATTAATATTTAAGAAATACTATTTCTATTTGAGTTTAAAATTTATCTTCTTGTAATTTTAATCTCTCTCTTTTTTGTCAGTGTTTTCAACAAATCTTTTAATTTATCTCCAGAAAGCGGTTCTGTGAGTTGTCCCTGTTGCCGAACCTGAATCAAATAAAGTTCAACCTGTTCCGCAAGCTGAGGGTTTGCGATTCTTACATTAGCCAGTCTTTCTCTAGCCTCTTTTGTTAAACATTCACCAAGGAGTTTTCTTTTCATCTCTTCAACCATTTTCATTTGCTCCTGCTGCATCTTCATCTGGTCTAATTGCGTCACCATAAATAATTTACACTAATTTAATAATGTTCAAATTAAATGAAGACAAATGTTTGAGATGCGGAGGCTGTGTGGGAATCTGCCCGGTTGCAGCTCTTGAATTAACCGAAACAGGAATTGTCTGCAATGAGGAGAAATGCATTAAATGCGGTAATTGCGAGTCTTTTTGCCCGGTTGCAGCCATAAAAATTGAGAAAGATAAAAAATAAATTTACCATTGATATTCTGTTTTTAGTATAAGTTTCAAAAATCTTAAATATTATGAGGGATGTAATCATTGTTGGGGCCGGACCTGGAGGTTCCGCAGCAGCAAAATATCTGGCTGAGAAAGGTTATGATGTTGCACTCTATGAAAAGAGGCAGGAGATCGGAGCTCCAAAGAGATGTGCCGAAGGTTTTTCTTTAGCTGGCGCAAAAGAATTTAATTTAGATTTACCTAAAAATTGTATAAGGCAGAAGATAAATAGTTCAAGGGTTTATTCTCCAAATGGTAATTTTGTTGAAATTAATTACGAAGTTGATGGAGGTTGTATTTTGGAGAGGAAAGTTTTTGATAAGTGGCTTGTTGAGGAAGCGGTAAGGAAAGGAGCAAAAGTTCAGGCAAAGACAACTATTACAGGTTTGTTAAAGGAAAACGGAAAAGTGGTTGGAGTTAAAGGGGAATTTTTTGGCGAGAAATTTGAAGAAAGATGCAAAATGCTGATTGCTTCAGATGGGATTGAAAGCAAAATTTCAAGAATGGCTGGTTTGAATACAGCCTGCAATCCAAATCTCGTAGATTCCGGGGTTCAGTTTGAAATGGCGGGGATAGATATAGAAGACCAAAAGAAAATATATTTATATTTTGGGAACGAAATTGCTCCTGGGGGTTATTGCTGGGTTTTTCCAAAAGGAAAAGATATTGCAAATGTTGGGATAGGCGTTCTTGGGAGGAACAATCTCCCTGCAATTAAATATCTTGAAAAATTTATTGAAAGCAAAAAGGAATTAAAGAAAGGTTCTATTCTTGAAGTTAATTCTGGCGGGATTCCTGTGGGTGGTTTATTGCAGAAAATGACTCTGGATAATTTTCTTGTTGTTGGGGATGCCGCCCATCAGGTCAATCCAATTCATGGCGGTGGGCTGTATGAAGCCCAGTTCGCGGGAAGGATTGCGGCGGAAGCTGTTGATGAAGCGCTCAAAAGAGGAGATACTTCTGAAAAACAACTGAGTAAATACAATAAAGAATGGTGGGAACAAAGAGGGAATCATTTAAGAAATGTTGAGAAATTAAAAGAGGTTTTTAAAAAACTTTCAGACGAAGATCTTAATTTTCTTTCTGAAAATCTCAAAGGAAATAATCTGGCGGATTTTTGCGAAGGAATTAATCTGAAATTTTTTGGAAAATTGTTAATGAAAAGACCGCATCTGATAAAATTTGCAAAGTCTTTGTTTTAAATTATAAAAGTATTCTTTATTGATTAATTCTAGATTAATTCCTTTATCATAATCACTAAAATAAGTTAATTTAACTTCAATGGCTTTTAATTTGACATTGTCCGCTACAGCAATAATTTTAAAATTAAATGTGGTTTTTTTGTTTGGTTTACATTCCAAGTGTTCTAGTTCATTTAGTTCAGATAAAAAAATGAAAATTTAGTTCTTCAGGATGAGATCCAATATTGCATATGTCGAACCTTGTTCTGGTTGAGTTGATCTGGTGAGATTAAGCTCAGGATATTTAATATGCTGCAAAATATCTTCTTTGAATAAGGCGACTATTATTGCTAATAAAGAAGTTAAAGCTAAAAGATTGTTGGTCTGATTTGTAATAAGTAAATGTATAAATAGTGCTAAACTCAAGGATATTGAAATGAGGATACCAAATTCAATCCAAAGTCTTTTAATGTCCATATTAAACCATTAAAATTTCCCCTTTCCCGTAAGGCACAACTTTCAGGAATTCATCAATATTAATTTGTTTAATTTTTTCGCTATCTTCTTTTTTCGCTATCTCGGAGATTTTTAATTTAATCAATTCTCCAAGTTCTTTTCCTTCTCCCCCGCCTGGAATCAAACCAATAAAATATTTTGCGTGTTTTTTGATGGATTCTAGAGGACCTTTTACAATTTTAAATTTTTCATTAACCCCAATATGAATAATTAATTCAGTTCTCAGGAAATTTCTTTTCCCGTAAATCATAAAAGATCCTTTTTTCACATGACCTTTTCCGGTTTTTGAAACTTGGTCCGGAGTCACCCAGTAAACATCAGCAATTCCTAGTTTTGAAATCCAGAATCTTGAATAGCACCCCACAAACTGCGCGGCTTCTTTGACTGCTTGTTCTGTGATTTCTTTCCCTTCGCTTCTGATAATTCCAAATGGAGACCCAATGATATGTGCGTGCAGGATAATATCATTTTTCTTGCAGTATTTCTTGACCAGTTTCTCATTTGTATCCGTGTCTTTTCCTGCAACAACAAGGAAATTATCTGAGGTGTAAAAATATCTGAAGTGTTCGTACCATTGCAATTTGATAGGTTGTTTTTTTGAAAATATTTTTTCTTTCCTTTCAATAGGTTTTTCAATCAACAATTTAATTCTTTTTATTTTCTCTCTCGCTTTCTTTGATTTTTTGTACAGTTTATTTGTTTCTTCTTTTATGTCAATATTTATATTTAACTTTATTTTATTCCCTTCAAGTTCAATAATTACAACCCCTTTTTTTTCAAGGATTTCTTTGATTGGGGCAATTATTTTTTTGGTTTCTTTATAGATTTTTATGGCTTTTTCTATTTCTGATTTATGTTCAAAAAATAAATCGGCTTGTTCTTTAAATCTGTTGATTCCTTTTTCATATTTTTCAAGAGTTTTTTTCTGATTTTCGCGAATAAGTTCTGCTTTCGTTTTTTTCTCTTCTGAAAAAACTTCTTTGATTGCAATGGAAAAACTTTCTTTTTTTTCAGACTTAAAGTTTTTCAAAGTGTCAAGTTCAAAAGGCGAAACAAAATATTTGATTTCTTCTTTGAAATAAATCCGAGGGGAAATTTCTTTGTTCAATAATTCTTTCAAATTTTTATTTTTCAAAATTTCTTCTGCATAGATTTTTCCAATATGGATTTTTTTCAGCAGTTCTTCATTTTTTATTTCAAGATAATTTTCAATATTTTCACTTTCTATTTCTGTGTATTTTTCTCCAACCAGAATTTTCCTGTCTTTGAATTCTCTCTGGAAAAGACACCCGACTATTTTTCCTTCCTGACAAAGAATTACATTTCCTTTCCCAATGAATTCAAGGATTACCTGATAATCCGAAAAATCCAGAACAAAGATTTTGTTAAATTTATATTGTTCAATTTTAATTAATATTTTTCCTTTTAATCTTTCTGATATGAAATTAATAAAACCTTGGGTTTCTTTTTCCTGCGGTTTTTCCGGGTCAAGATAACAAAAAGTTTTCCCCGCGACAAGAGAGAGAACTCCTTTTTTTGGCTTGAATTCAAAAACAGTATTTTCCGATTTATAAACTCTCTTTAATTTACATCTTTCAAGAACTTTTAGTTCTTTTACCAAATAATGAAAATCCAAAGGAGTTAACATAAAAATAGAGGTAATTATTTTTGGTATTGCCATGGATGGTTTATAAGATTAAAAAGTTTGGTTGTAATGAACTCATTAGCAACATTAAATTTAAAGTTATAAGGTTTATATATCAAGGATTCAAGCTCATCAAGTGATTTAGTATTTCTTTTAACAGAATCTAATCTCTTCAAATTATTTTTTGTAAGCGCAGAATCTGAGTTATAAATTTTGTAGAGTAATGTATTATATAACGGAAATTTTAGAATTAGGTCATATATAAAATCATAATTTTTTAATTCAATAGAAAGTAATTTTTTATAGGCTTCAGAATCATCTTCTGTTTCTGACCTTTTTTTACTTTCTTGTAACTTACACCCAATAACCTCAAGAATATTAGAGATATTATGTCTTTTTTCGTGATATGTTATAATATCATGGATTCCAACAGATATTTCTTGATAAGGTTTAATTATTATTTCAGATTTTTCACCAAAGGAACTTAAATCGAAACTCTCTTTAATATTTATAAACCAGTAATAAAATTTTAAATGGATTATAAATCAAAAATACCCGAGATTTCAACTATTCCTTTTTCTCAATTGTTGAGAAGCAAGTTCCGCAATAATACACTGTTTTACCTTCCAGTTTTCTTTCTCCAAGAAATACCCCAGGACCGCATTTTTGGCAAAATTCCCTATTTCTGATAATTTTATCCCCTTCAACCTTGTATTTCTCATATTTTTTTGAGATTCTGTGCTTGCTCTTTGATTTCGCTCTCTTTCCTTTTTTGTCTGCCATAATCTACATTAAAAATTAAAAATAAAAGCACCCTTAACCTTAAATTCAGGAGTAATTATACCTAAATAAGTTTAATTATGAAGGGTCTGAGTGTTGTTTATATGATGATGGGCGCCACTGTATTGATAGCGGGTCTGTATGTAATTTTGATGGGTTCTACTGGGGAAACCCCTATTTATTACCACACCTTACCTGAAATACAGTTTTCTGAGTTGCTCACTTCTTTCTTGCACACTGAGACAAATTTGCAAAGGGTTATTGAAATGGATTCTGATAGGCTTTTTGAAAATATGCAGGAGACTCCTATCGTATGGGATAATTCTTGGAATTCTTATGAGGATTTCATGAGTCTTTTTGAAGAGAGATTCGGAGATTCAGTAAGTGATTATTTTGCTTCTGTTTATGTTTTGGAAGGAGCGAATGTTGAGTCTTCAATAGTGGATGCTTCAGGGGCGGGAAGTAATTTAGATTATAATTTAGGAACTGAAATCCTGACTTGGGAATACACCTATGAAATCCATTTAACGAGCAAGATGTTTGGCGCAGAAGTGGCAAATGAAATTAATACTGTGAGGAGCGGAGAAATTGAGTTTGACTTTTTAAATCTAGAAGAAGTTTATGATTGCGCAGATGATTTTTTTAATTCTGGTCTGGTGTATAGATTTCAGGAGTGCAGTTCTTCAGAAATTACTAATGGGTTGGCGAATAAATTTTTAAGCAATTTACCTGCATCCTGCGACGGATTTGATATTTCAGTAAAAGCCCCGGTTTTTTGCGGAGTGCAGGGTTGCAAGTGCGATAGCATGAAATCTGTTAAGACAACTTTATTTATTAGCAAAGAAGGGAAAAAAAGTGTGGCTTTTATTTCAGAGTTTAGTACTTTTGAATGCGGCGAACCTGAGAATACCTGCGTGAAAGGAACTGATTGTCTTGGCGAGGACTATTGCGTTAATGGATTTTGCGGTAAGTGTTATGCTGCTGGGTTGTATTGTTCCTCAGACGAGACTCTTTTTTCTTCAGGTATGCGAGAGTGTTCTAAGATACCGGGTGGAGTTAATAAATATGAATGTTTGCAGAAATGGGATGTTGGAACTGTTTTTAAAATATATATGAAAGTGGGCGACGATGTGTTTGAGCACTCAGGTCTTGAACCAATAATATTAAATTGCGGTAAACAGCATAAATCTTTAATATTGGAAGGACTTTCAGATTATTTTTTTAAATTTAATGGGGTTAATGTTGGCACAGGCGAACTAGATTTATGCGATGCTTCAAAAGTTCCAAGGGTGAGCGGCAGATTAACAATTTATGATAATTCAGAAGGTGTTGTTCGTTCAATAGGCGATATTTATGTAAGTTTTGCAGTATCCGATGCAATAAATGAGTTGAATGGGGACGAATTTGCTTATTATTTTAATTCTATGGATTGTGCTGAATTTAAAACAAGCACAAGAGATTTGATTTCAAAAAAGATAAAATATACAGGGATTGAAGGGTATGCCTGGAGTATTTATCTGCCTAATTGCAATACCAACCCGGCGACATGGTATGGCGAACAATATAATATATTCACAATTGATTTTATTGAAACTAAATCTGGTAAAACAGTAGCAACAGCAACCTATATTATAGAATATAAAGCAGATATATAATTATGGAATTGCCAATAAAAAAAATTGTCGGAATAATCCTTTTTTTAATAGTGCTTTTTCTGGTTATTTATGGGGTGATTTATACTGGCATACTATCGGGTTTTGGAAATATTTCAGATATTCTTGGAGTTTGGTTTGAGAAATTATTTAGTCCTGTTTAAATTATATATATATAAGGTATAATATTATGACAGCTAAACAAAACAAAAAACTTACTTTAGGAATATTATTAACTTTTGTAATCTGCATTGGCTCTGCAATATTAGCCGCTTACTCAACAGGACCTTACGGGAATTATCCAAACCCAGGAATCCATCCTGGAATGATTGGACCTGGAACTTTCAACGCT
>Ga0164318_10004414_pt1 | contig 13524 bp, 11 predicted proteins | sample GuaBasSedimGuay9_FD_113734 | JGI IMG/M metagenome (GOLD analysis project Ga0164318, IMG submission 113734) | Subseafloor sediment microbial communities from Guaymas Basin, Gulf of California, Mexico - Guay9, Core 4571-4, 0-3 cm | ecosystem: Environmental > Aquatic > Marine > Hydrothermal vents...
TCCTGATGCGGGTTTTCTCCATACCGCAGAGATGATTTTTTCTTCAAATTCAGATTCACAGTTTCATGGAATTGTTCTGTTTCTTCTTTTTTACCCGAAACAAAATACTCAGCAATAGCAGTATCATATACAGACGTCAACTCAAACGCTTTCTTGGCACATTCCCGCCTAAACTCTAAAGTAGTTACCCCTTCGTTTTCATCCAGAAGATCAACCAGATTATCATAATCAGCAGGGTCAACCACAACCGTAACATCATTATGGTTTTTAGCGGCGGAACGAATCATCGAAGGTCCGCCAATATCTATATTTTCTATAATCTCCTCATGTGTTGCATCTTCTCTGGCAACAGTTTCAATAAACGGGTAAAGATTGACCACAACCAAATCAATTGGCTTATAATCAGATTTACTCATCTGATCAATATGTGATTCGTCATCTCTTCTGAATAAAATCCCACTATGAACTTTAGGATGAAGGGTCTTAACGCGACCATCTAAAATTTCAGGAGAACCCGTGAAAGATGAAATAGAAACAACCTGCACTCCAGCATCTTTTAAAATTTTTAATGTTCCACCGGTGGATATAATTTCCACACCCATCTTCTGCAGTTGCTGGCCTAATTCAACAATCCCTTTTTTATCAGAAACAGAAATCAAGGCTCTTTTAATTATTTTATTATCATCCATATTTTACTCTCCAGTTAATAATCTTTGGGCTTCTGCATATCTGTCAGCGGATTCATTTATAGCTTCATCGGGTAAAATCGGCGCCGGTGGTTTTTTATCCCAATTGAGTTTATCCAGATAATCTCTTATCGGTTGCTTATCAAATGATGGCTGAGATTTTCCGATTTCGTATTTATCAACCGGCCAAAAACGGCTGGAATCCGGAGATAGAACTTCATCTATCAAAATAAATTTTCCATTCTTAAAACCAAATTCAAACTTAGTATCAGCAATTATAATTCCTTTTGTCAAAGCATAATCAGCCGCTTTGATATAAATTGCCAACGATTTCTCACGGCAAAGCTCAGCGGTCTCTTGACCGATTTCAGATACAAGTTGTTCATAACTTATATTGGCATCATGGCCGTCATCATTTTTCGTTGAAGGCGTAAACAAAGTTTCAGGAAGTTTTTCTGATTCTTGGAGCGTTGGCGGAAAATCAAAACCATGAACAGTATTTGAACCATTTTTGCGAGCAGCCAATAATTCTTTCCACATAGACCCCGAAATATAACCGCGAACAATACATTCACAATCAACCCTATCAGCCTTTACAACAATCATCGAACGATTTTCAAGTATATCTCGATACTGCTTGAGCGGTTCCGGATATTCATCGACATTTGCAGTTATCAGATGGTTATCAATTGTATCTTTGAGAAAATCAAACCAAAACAAAGACATCTGAGTTAATACAGCTCCCTTACCGGGGATACCATTTGGCATCACCACATCAAACGCAGAAATTCTATCCGATGCAATAAACAGAAGCGAATCACCCAAATCATATATGTCTCTCACTTTGCCACGATTTATAAGCGGGTACTCCTTAATGTCAGTTGTTAAAACAATTTGATTACTCAATATTATATTCTCCTTTTATAAGTTTTTGTAAAACTCTGGGGAACAAGCGATGTTCCTGCTTTAAAACTCTTTCAGCTAAACTTTCGGGCGTATCTTCTGTCATTACCGGAACTTTAACCTGAGCCAATATTTTACCATTATCATAAATTTCATCTGCCAGGTGAACTGTTACGCCTGATTCAATCTCTTTGTTTTTGATTACCGCTTCGTGAACAAAATGTCCATACATCCCTTTACCGCCATATTTAGGTAATAATGCAGGATGGATATTTATAATTTTTTTCGGATAATTTTCAATTACCTGTTTCGGAAGCAATCTTAAATATCCGCTTAAAGCAATATATTCGATATTGTTTTCTTTTAATATCTCAAGTAATTTATCTCCGGCATCTTCGGGAGATAAATATTTTTTTGACTTAAAAATAAATGTTTTGATATTTTCATTTTTAGCACGAGTCAAACCAAATGCTTTGGATTTGTTAGAAACAACCAATCCGATTTCAGCTGATAATATATTAGCCTTGGTAGCATCAATCAAAGCCTGCAGATTACTCCCTCCACCTGAAATAAATACTGCTACTTTTGGTTTCATAATATCCATATTTTAAATTTCTAAAAAATCCATGTATCAATTAGACATAGAGGTTAATAAATGTTAAAAAATCAGATTTGACAATATCTGATATAAGAATAATTCAATCTTTAGTATAAAGATTGAAATATTTAATCAATTGAAACAATAAATTTTTCCAATTCTTCATTAAAACGTGTCGGAGCTTCAAGATTAAGCATATGTCCAACATTCTGATAAATTGACAATAAGCTATTTTCGATTCTCTTATGTAGTTGTTGTGCAATAGGTAAGAAAATTTTATCCATCTCTCCTACAAATATTTTGGTTGGGATCTCTATTTTATGAACATTCTCAAGATCATTGGTTGTTATATATTTTCCACGCATCGGGTCAACCCAAATTGCCCCAGAATGCTCCAACATCATTTTTTCAACCAATTCCCTTATATCACGTTGAGCATCATCATACCACATTAAGGCTGTTTTTATCCATCTGACACGTGCCGCTTCAACGCCTTTAGTTTGAACAATTTTATCAATTTTAGCGATTTTGGGACCAACAGAAAATCCAGCCGCACCGGTATCGACCAAAGTTAGTGATTTTAGGAATTTTTGATATTCCAACGCAAAACCGATAGCCGTAGATCCACCCTGAGATAACCCAACAAGATGGATTTTTTTTATTCCAAGCTTGTTTATTAATTCCATCAAGTCTTCTACCCGTCTATTTCGGCTGTATCCTGTTTCAGGAGCCTCAGATAATCCATGTCCTCTTGTATCCGGAATAATAACATGATAGCTGTTTTTGAAATATTCAGCCTGCGGTTTCCACATCCGATGGTCCAGCGTAAAGCCATGTAAAAATATAATTGGACATTTATTAGAACGATGTTCAGGAATATATTCTTTGTAATATATTTTTAAACTATCAATAGTACAATAAGGCATAATATGCTTTCATGAATTTAACCAGTAATTACAATAGGAAATTACTGCTAATATTGAAAAAAAGTGACGAACAATAATATCCATCACTTAGATATAAAAAATTTAATCTCGATTACAATATCGGCAAATACTTCTCTACTTCATTTTTAGAAACTCGCATTCTATAATCATCCCATTCTATTTTTTTATTCGCAATCAACTTTTCAAATACATGGTCACCCAATGTTTCTCTAATGAGTGGCGAGTTCTCAAATTCCTTAATAGCATTAGCCAAGCTATCAGGTAAAATATCAAATTTAAGTTTTGCTTTTTCTTCTTCTGACATATGGAAAATATTTTCTTCAATTGGAGAAGGCAACTCATAATTTTCTTCGATACCTTTTAATCCTGCATTAAGCATACAGGCATAAGCGAGATATGAATTTGCCGCTGGATCTGCAGAACGAAGCTCAATCCGGGTTGCCTTTTCTTTACCCTGTCGATACCCCGGCACTCGAACCATACTTGACCTGTTTTTCCTCCCCCAACTAATATAAACAGGAGCCTCATAACCCGGAACTAATCGTTTATAAGAATTCACCCATTGATTGGTTACAAGAGCAAATTCTTTAACATGCTTCAGAATCCCTGCCATAAAATTTTTCCCAAGTTGTGAAAGGTGATATTCCCCTTTTTTATCGAAAAAGAGATTACGCTCACCTTCAAATAATGACATATGGCAATGCATCCCGCTTCCGTTTTGCCCAAATATCGGTTTTGGCATAAACGTGGCATAGATGCCGTTTTCCATCGCTATTTCCTTAACTATAAATTTATAGACCTGAGCAAAATCCGCCATGATTAAAGCTTCTTGATAACGAAGGTCTATTTCATGCTGAGAAGGTGCTACTTCATGATGCGAACACTCTACGGCAACACCAATTTCTTCCAAAGCATTTACTGTTTTTTTCCTGACAATAGTACCTTTATCCACCGTTCCGTAATCAAAATACCCATCCTGATCTAAACCTTTGGTGCCATTTTTATCTTCAAAATAGAAATACTCAATTTCCGGACCGACATAAAAAGTCCATCCCTTATCATTTACTTTTTTAAGGTTTTTGCGAAGAATCCAGCGCGGGTCACCGGCATACGGAGTTCCATCGGGGTTGGTAATATCACAAAACATCATTGCAACCTTCTCGCCGGCAATATCCCATGGAATAATTCTAAAAGTGACCGGATCAGGCATCGCCATCAAATCGGACTCTTCAATCCTGGCAAATCCTTCCACGGAAGAACCGTCAAACCCCTGGCCTTCATCCATTACCTGTTCAATTTCACGACGGGTAATAGACATCCCTTTGATTTTACCTAAAATATCAGTAAAGCAAAGACGGATATACTTAATCTTATTATCGTCAATTAACTTAAGTATATCTTTTTTGGTTTTTGTCACTTTTTGATTCCTCCAGAAATAATTATTAGATAAGATATTATAATAATCTTTTTAAAGTGAGCTTCAATTAAAAAAAATTACAAAACGATAAATTATTTATAAATTTTTTAGGTAATTAGACAGAATAAGTCTATTAATATTTAATCTACTTCAAGTAGTAGTTTAATCTCTTTTCTTTTCGGCTTGAGTTCTCTGCACTTAACGCCAGCCATATCGAAAATCTTGCGCGATGCTATAAAAATATCATTCCCGTTATATTTGTCAGATAAATAGACAACTTCTTTAATGCCAACCTGAACAATTAACTTGGCACACTCATTACAAGGGAAAAGAGAAACATAAAGTGAAGCTCCCTCAAGTTGTGGTTTATTGGAAGCATTGGTAATAGCGTTCATTTCGGCATGGCAAACATAGGGATATTTTGTATCTAAAAAATCCCCTTCCCTATCCCATGGCAGATTATCATCGGAACAACCAATCGGAAAACCGTTATAGCCAATTCCAATAATCCGATTGTTCTTATTGACGATACAAGCACCTACTTGAGTCGATGGGTCTTTGGAACGATGAGCTGAAAGCTGAGCAATAGCCATAAAATACTCTTCCCAGCTGATATAATCAGTACGTTTTGTTTTCATGGATTGATTATATTTGATTAGAAGATTCAAATCAAGTAATTTAATGTTAAGTTAAATTCTTTGTAGGTTAGCAGATTCAGGTAGTTACTATTTTCACTTTTGTGGGTTAATTGCAGGCTTCTGGGGCTGGTCCACCATTAAACAAATAATCAACCATATATGTTATGTCTGAAATACCTATATCTTCAGAAGAATCACCATTAAAATTAGCTTCCTCAATGCAAACTGGTGTTAATCCTCCACTAAACAAATAATCGACTACAAATGTCAAATCGGAAATACCAATATCATCTGCCGGATCATTATTGGCATTACCCCGATTACCAATACAGCAACCAGAACTCTCTGTATGAAATGCGAAGCTACTCGTTGACCATGTTTCACCACTGCTTAAATCAACTGCCTTTACTTTCCAATATTTGATTAAATCAAATTCCAAAGCAGAGGGATAATTAAAGACTGTATCATTTAAAGATGTATATTCATCATAAGTACCAAACGCAGGATCATCAGATACCCATAATGTATAAAGTACAACATCATTCGGATCATTATCAGAAGAACTGTTCCATATCAATTGAGGATACTCGGTTAAAACTGTATCTCCATCTGCAGGTAAAACCAAATCAAATGCAAGTGGTAATTGATTGACAGCATTCACCCAGAATGATTGAGTTGAAGCATAATCGGAATATTCATAACTATCACTTAAATTTGACCGCCAAAAATACTGCATATCTTCATTTAACGCTACATCAACCATCCAAAATGTACTTGATGATCCTCCTGTGACTCCCGCCTGAGATGTTACCAAAGATGTTAACGATGCATCAGAGTAAACTTCAAAATTATAAGTTAAATTATCATTCTCAATATCGTATCCATTTAAAACACCTAACGAAGGAGTCGCAGTTGCTACCAATTCATCGTTAATCGGTTGTAATGGATCACCCATGACAGGCTTAGTGTTCATGTGGAAAGGTTGCTCTGTCCAATCAGACCAGGTAGTACCGTTTGAAACCCTAACTTGAAAAACATAATCACCACCATCAGAAAGCGGTAATCCGGCATAGACGATACTTGTATCAGATCCTGCGAATGGTGCCGGGTACCATTGATTATCAGAATTGCTACAAAGATTACCGGTACCAACTTTAACTTCATATTCCACAATCGACCCGCCAGTTGTATCACTCACTGACCATGCAAAAGTGGGAGTATGATTTGTAATATTTGTTACGGCTATTTCATTTTCCAAAGCAATATTATCAATCAGAGGATTCAACGAAAGTACACCGCCGTTAAAGAAAGTCATAATTTTTCCAAATAATTCACCACGAGTAGCATAATTTTGCGCGGTATTATCATTAGAGATTGATTCAAATCCAAAACTCATAAGAAATAACTTATAAGTGCCATTGTAACTCAACCCACTGACTCCACCCGGAGAAATCAAAAAATCAGCGACAGAACCATTGGTAGTTGACATCGTCTGCATTTCAGTCTGATTATGTTGCGGTGAAAAAATTAATTTCATTCCATCACCAATTGGACTTCCTGCCTGTCCTGTATGAGCCGGATAAAATATTGTTTGGTCATATTGGGCGCGGAGATAATTTGCTAAGAATGTTGGATCTGAACTATCTAATTGACCTATTATTGATTGACCGGTCATAAAAAGATTGCCACCGTTATCCATAAACCCTTCCAAAGCAGTTATATCAGAAGCAGAAAGAATATTTGAACGAGCATCTCCTACCAGCCAGATTACAGTTTCATAATTATTCAAATCGGTACTTGTAGGAGAACCTGACACAAATTTGTCCCAGACTTCAAAAGGCATACTCTTAGCATATAATTCATTTGTTATATATTCTCCATAATTATCACCATCGTCATCATCAACAACAAGCACCTTTGGGATACCAATATTAAGAGCTAACCCAAAAGTATCAACCTGAAAAGAAATATCAGATGTAACTTCCAGATAAAACGAATCAATACATACGGCAAAATCAGCTGGGATTGTAAATTTAATAGGATCAACAGTTGCAGAATTCCCACCAGTGCCACCCTCGCCTGTAATTGTACCCACATTTACATTGGGTATATCAAATGAAATTGAAAGATTATCAGCCGTCATTGTTCCGGTTACGTTTGATGCTGTTGCCCAAGCATTTGCCAGAGTAAATTCAAAAGTAATTGTCTCACCCTCTTCAGCCTGGCCATTGTTGTTACCAAAAATTTCGTCTGAAAATGAATAATTCTGAATTTGAAAACTTGGACGTGAATAATTAATATCAAAACTAACATACACAATCGAATCCGGTTCAGAAATATTCCAAACCGCTGTTTTTGTAGAAACACCTCTTAAGGGACCAGACGGATTCTCCATTACAATATATTCAGAGCTATTAGGTTCAGTTAAATCATCAAAATGATTCAAGCCGTTATATGGCCACACATCGCCTGAATTACCGCTTGATGAACCATACTCAAGTTCATAATTTCCATCCGGTTGTTCAAAAGTAACCAAACGATGCCAATCAACTGTATTGTCTGATTGATTTTCATCAACATGACAAATCACTAATCCTTCAGCTGGCAAACCCTTGTCATTAATGCCTTCAGATCTGTTCCCGATTAAAAAATATTGAGCACCAACAATACCATCTTTCCATAAACGATAAGCAACCGGTTCATAATAAACATCCGGAATAGCTACATCCTGCATATTGGTCGTTATATTAGTTAAAGTTAAAAAACCAACTTCCTTTTTGCACCAAATATCTAAAAATGAAGGGTAACGTCCACCATAATTCCAGCTCCCACCAGACATTAAAGACCAATCTCCAACCCCCGAAGAAGAATAATCAATATCATATAAATCAGGAAGACCTAAAAAATGTCCATATTCATGAGCATATACACCCATCGTAGTCAATCCACTTCCCCCGGATTCTTCCGGTTCCATCGTATAAGAACTTACATTGATGCCATCCATATGCATCGTATAAGAAGTACTCCAGGCATGTGAGTGAACTTGATTAACATTACCGGTAGCTTCATATCCTGGTCCGGCATGAACTACAAACACACCATCACACCAACCGTTGCCATCACTATCAAACAAAGAATAATCAACATCCGTATCAGCCGCTAATATAGCATCCTCAGCCATTCGTTGTGCATTTTGCGGGTAATCTCCAAATCCTTTTTGACCATCAACGTAATAAGCATAGGTCTCAGGCATCCGATACCAACCAACGACAAAACCTTTGATGAAAAAATTACCATAAGAATTTTCCAAATAAAATTCTGTCATTGAATAAGAATCATCATATTCATTTTTAGAAAATAAAAGATTATCAAAATCACCTTTTGTTGCCGCATAACCACCACCTGAAGCAGGATTATCACTGAAATCAACCAGTATTACCAATACATTTGCAGTATCCACAGCATCTGGGCTTTTACTAAAAGCCTGCCCTGGAACTTTTTCAGCCAAGGCAATACTTGGAGCCGGTTGGTTCATCCCACGGGAACGAGCATCCTTAACAGACTCAATATAAGATTCCAATTCGCCAGACTGTTTTAGTTGTTCTAATATCTCAGGCGACAACGAAGTAGCATAAGCCGTTGTACCGTTGAACACCAACAAAAATATAATCAGGACTGTAATTATACAATAAGTCCATTTTAAATAAAACATAGAATTTTTCAAGAACATCTCCTTCTTTGGTGTAATAGCAGACAAATTTAAAATAAACAAAATCGAAAAAAAGTCAATTGTTTAAACTAATAACGCAGAATATGTTATGATATTGGATAAGAAAAGATGTTTATGAAATTAAAAATAGGTCAAGATAGGTGATTTTATGAATATTACTATCAATCGGACGGATTTTTACAAAAGCATTTTGTTTATTAGAATCTTCTATTGAGACCGACTTTCTATTACCGCCGATAGCAGATATGTAAAAGTATTTATCAAGGCAAATACCCACATGAAAAGCATAGTCATTTTTAAAATAAAAAACTAACGCACCTTTTTTAGGTTTTTCAATTTCAAAAAATTTAAACCGTCGATATAAACTATCAGCGGTAAAGTCTTCATATTCTTTTAACAGCCCAACCGATTTTAATGATTCTACAACCAACCCACTACAGTCAAAACCGGACGGATCATCCCCTCCCCAGAGATAAGATGTCCCAATATATGAAATTGCTGTTTGAATAAATCTTTTACGAGCATAATAATTTTTCCACACACCTATGGGCATGTTTTTATTGTTTACTAAAAATTTACCTGTTTTTTTGAGATTATTATTTATTTGTAAGGCACATCAAACATCATGTTCTATTATTTTTAATTTACCAAATTTCTCAGAAACATAAACACCAATACTAATCAATATTGCTCCCAAAATCAGCCAAATTGTTAATGATTCATCAATCAAAATCCATGCAAAAATCATAGTGAACAATGGTTCAATATACAAATAAATACCCACTTCAGCCGCTGTTTGACGCTTGAGACCTTCTGACCATAGCCAAAAAGCAATCGCAAGAGAAAAGATGCCTAAAAAAATCAAAGAGATTGAAACATTAAATGAAAGATGAAGAAATTTTTCATAACCGGTTGTGAATAATGTATATGGGATAAAAATCAAGCCGGCAATTCCAGCCAAATAAAAAGTTACCACCAACGGATGAATTTTGGATGTTAATTCTCTGGTGCCAATAGTATAAAATGCCCAAGTAACACAGGAGCCTAAAACAATAAAATCCCCTCTTGAGTTTATCCAAGCCAAATTAGAGGCATCGCCATTATAAATAAGACCGAAAACTCCTGAGCAGGCAATAAGAAGCCCAATCCATTGGGGAATTGTAAATTTCTCTTTCAAATACACCCAACCTAAAATAGCAATAAAAATTGGAGCTGTCGTTTGTATCCATGCTGTGTTGGAAGCCGATGTTTCCTGCATCCCGGTAGCCATCACCCAAAAATGTAAAAAAACTACAATTGAAGCAAAAAATAATTTACCTTTCATCGCAACCGGCCAGAGGCTGAGCCTCTTTGATTTTATTATGATAAACAAAACAGGAGTGGCAAGCATAAACCTTGCGGAAACCATCTCGACCGGATCAAGTTCGGTTAAGACAACTTTAATTGCAATATAAGAAATTCCCCAAAACAAAACAGGGATTATAAGGTACGCTGAAGCTAAATTCATGGAATGAATAAATACAATTTAAGTAAAAATTCAAGGGTTAGATTTAAAATAACTATCACAGAACTCAGATTGGCGAAAAAGACAGTTTGCAAGATATCTGAATCAATCAAAGTGATATCATATTGGTCTTAAAATATCAAAAAAAGCCTCTCTCTGGCTCTGAAAATAAACGAAACTGTAAGATATTTGAGAATATTTTTTCAAAATAATGGAACATTAATTATTTTTTGTCGTTTTAAAAATAAATCTTTACAAATTAGTATGGATTTAGTAATATATGTCGAATTTGAAATTGGAAGACTAAAAATGAGAATTACTGCATTAGAAAAATATGGTTTACGGTGTATGTTAGCTCTTGCTAATGAGGGACCGGAAAAACAACTTTCTATACCGGAAATAGCTGAGAAAGAAGGGCTATCAATCCCCTACACCTCTAAACTTCTTTCAATTTTGAGAAAAGCACAACTTGTCAAAGCTATCAGGGGTCGCAAAGGTGGATTTTGTATTTCTCGCTCTCCAAAATCTATAAATCTATTGGAAATAATTACTGCATTAGGCGGACCTTTAATTGAACCGATGCATTGTAGCAAGTTTTCCGGCCAGATGGAAACATGTGTTCATCTTGAGAAATGTTCAGTTATGTATGTTTTTAGCGGTTTAGCCGGGTACATTGGAGATTATTTACACGAAACATCATTAGATGACATTTTAAATGGCAATATTTTAGAAAAAGTTAAAAGAATTAGATCCAATGTTCATATAGATAATAAAGATTCATTCAAAGAATTAATTAACCTTAATAATAGTTTTAAAGAAAATGGCTCTGAATTTACTCATAATAAATCTAATAGCCAAAAAGGAAAAATCAAAAAGGATTAGTTATGCCAGACAAAAAACCAATTTTTGAATTTAAAGATATTCATGTATCTATCGAAGAGAAAGAAATTGTCAAAGGAATTTCACTCACGATGTATCCGGGTGAAACCCACGCTATTATGGGACCTAACGGGTCAGGAAAATCTTCACTCTCTAATGCTCTTATGGGACATCCCGCTTATAAAATCACCAGCGGTGAAGCATACATTAATGGCGAATCAATACTGGACATGGAATCAGATGAACGCTCTCGTGCCGGTCTGTTTTTAGCTTTTCAGTATCCTCTTGCCATCCCCGGCGTCAGTGTTGCCAATTTTCTAAGAACTGCTCTGCAATCACATCGCGGCAAAGATGCTGATATGTCTGATTTCAGAAAACTCTTAAAAGCGGAAATGGCTGCTCTTTCAGTTGACCCTTCTTTTGCTACTCGCTATTTAAACGATGGTTTTTCCGGAGGGGAAAAAAAGAGAGTTGAAATTCTACAGATGGCAATTCTTAACCCCAAAGTTGCACTTTTAGATGAAACTGATTCCGGCCTTGATATTGATGCTTTAAAATCTGTATCAGAAGGAATTAACCGTTACCATAATGAAAACAATGCGATGCTTTTAGTAACTCACTACCAAAGATTATTGAATTATGTCAAACCAAATAGAGTTCATGTAATGGCTGATGGTAAATTTGTTACATCAGGCGGACCGGAACTGGCATTGAAACTTGAAGAAGAAGGATATGACTGGATTATTGGGAAAAATCAGGGAATTGGAGCATAGCAATGTCTGAAATTAATCAGAATAAAGATATTTCATCACTAAATCAGGACTATGCCACTAAATATGGTTTTAAAGACCCGGTAGAATATTTTCACAAAGGAGCCAAAGGTCTTAATCATGAAGTTGTAGAAATGATTTCGAAAGTAAAAAAAGAACCAAAGTGGATGAAAGAAAAACGCCATGAAGCCTTGGATATTTTTTATTCCAAACCAATGCCCAAATGGGGCAACTCAGAACTTCTGAGTGAAATAGATTTTGATGACATTTATTATTTCATGAGACCTATTGAAAAACAGCAGGATAATTGGGATGATGTGCCTCAATATATTAAGAACACTTTTGACAAACTTGGCGTTCCTGAAGCGGAACAGAAATTTTTGGGTGGCGTTACTGCCCAGTATGAATCTGAAGTTGTTTATCACTCCTTGAAAGAAGATTTAAAAAAACAAGGAATTATATTTCTTGATATGGATAGTGGCTTAAGAGAGCATGAAGAACTTGTTCATAAATATTTCAGCACTGTTATTCCATCTTCGGACAATAAATTTGCGGCTCTTAATACAGCAGTTTGGTCAGGAGGATCATTTCTCTATGTTCCCCCGGGTGTCGATGTCAAAATTCCTCTTCAGGCATACTTTAGAATCAACGCTGAAAATATGGGACAATTCGAAAGAACTTTAATCATTGCAGATAAAGATTCACGAGTACATTATATTGAAGGTTGCACTGCTCCAATTTATTCAACTAATTCTCTACATTCGGCGGTTGTGGAAATAAGAGCACATGAAAACTCATATATCCGATATACTACAATTCAGAATTGGTCGAGGAATATCTTCAATCTGGTAACCAAAAGAGGGTCTGTTTTCAAAAATGCCGCTGTTGAATGGGTTGATGGAAATATGGGATCTCGCTTAAGCATGAAATACCCATGTATTCAACTTATGGAAGAGGGTGCTAAAGGGGAAGTTTTATCAGTTGCGTTTGCAGGTGTTGACCAACATCAGGACACCGGCTCAAAAGTAATTCATGTCGCCCCAAACACATCATCACGTATTACATCCAAATCTATCTCAAAAGATAACGGAAGAGCTTCTTATAGGGGATTGGTCAAAATCCATAAAGGAGCTGAAAACGCAAAAGTTTCAGTAGAATGTGACGCTCTATTGATTGGTGATAAAGCTCGCTCTGACACCTACCCAACTATGGAAGTAGATAACGATCAAGTCAAAGTGGAACATGAAGCACGAGTTTCCAGAGTAGCAGAAGAACAACTCTTCTATCTTACCAGTCGAGGACTTACCGAAGATGATGCACGTCTTTTGATTGTAAATGGCTTTATGGAACCGTTTACCAAAGAGTTACCTTTGGAATATGCGGTTGAATTAAATCGCCTTATTCAGCTTGAAATGGAAGGATCTATTGGATAATGAATAATATAGATTTTCA
>Ga0164318_10004415_pt1 | contig 13523 bp, 9 predicted proteins | sample GuaBasSedimGuay9_FD_113734 | JGI IMG/M metagenome (GOLD analysis project Ga0164318, IMG submission 113734) | Subseafloor sediment microbial communities from Guaymas Basin, Gulf of California, Mexico - Guay9, Core 4571-4, 0-3 cm | ecosystem: Environmental > Aquatic > Marine > Hydrothermal vents >...
ACAGGTTATGCGAAAAAATAATCCTTACGAATATCAACTATATACCTCCGGTTATTTTTTTCGTATGCCTTGATCCCGAATAAAAATTCTCATAAATTAACAGACTCATCTATCGCGGACAGATGTGGTCACGCATACCAGGCAGGCGCAAAAACTGGGCGAAGGAGAGGCGTTTTACAAAGGTCTCATTTATTACGGCAGTATTTCATTGTGGCGGAAGTGCATGGGAATCGAACCCACCCGGAACGGTTTTAACGCTCCACACCGGATTTGAAGTCCGGGAGCCCCACCAGTGAGCTGAGCACTTCCTGATTAATTATTTGGTTTTAAACGCATATACTTCTTATGTCAATAATTTTTAAAAACAGAAGTTATACAGATGTTTTAATGTTACAGTTAAATCAAGGCTTAGACATTTTTATATTGTTTGGCTGAAAGTGCTTGACAATAAAAATATAGCGGATTATAAGGCGAAATTAAACAATCCGTTGGGAATTCAGAATTATTAGCAGTCAAAGCGGTTTTAGAAGCATAAGGCGGTCAAAATAATATAAGGAACCTTTGTTAAAGCTATATATATTTTATATATAAATGAAGGGAGGTGCAAAAGCTTAAAATTGTACCACAAAATATTTAACTTTTCCGTCGAGAAGTCCTCTTGCCAAGCGACTTGCCTGCCGGCAGGCAGAAATGAAGATGATGAATCGACAGCGTATCGGGATGGATACGTTTCAGGCTTCGACCTGTATGCAGCAGGCAGACCTGATAAAAGCCTCTTCTGAATCCATGATTCAGGTGGAGGACATTCACTAAACCTAAAATACTTAAAAAACAAAATTAGGAGGTATATTCAATGCCAAGTTTTGTAATTGCTGAAAAGTGCGACGGCTGCAAAGGCGGTGACAAGACAGCCTGTATGTACATTTGCCCGAATGACCTTATGGTACTCGATCCCAATTCCATGAAAGCATACAATCAGGAGCCTGATCAGTGCTGGGAATGTTTTTCTTGTGTAAAGATATGTCCTACTCAGGCAATCGAGGTAAGGGGTTATTCCGACTTTGTTCCGCTTGGAAGCAGCGTTATGCCTATGCTGGGAACTGAAGATGTCATGTGGACATGTAAGTTCAGAAATGGCGTTATAAAGCGTTTTAAGTTCCCCATCCGTACGACACCCGAAGGAGCGGCCAATGCTTATCCTGATTTAAAAGGAAAAGACCTTGACAGTGAACTGCTTTCTACAGAAGAAGCCGATGGAGTGGAGTTGAAAAAACCTTTGGCCACTGTTTAATTTGTCTCAACTTTTAAAATGATCCATTGATTACGATCAATTACAAATTTTATATTTTTTAAGGAGGACATAAATATGGCATTACCAAATAAACCTTTGGGTGAACTTAAAGCTGTTAGAGATCCTGAGGTCGAAGAGCGAGAAGTTGATATTCTGATTGTAGGCGGCGGGATGGCTGCCTGCGGTGCTGCGTTTGAGATTAAAAAATGGATATCCGACGATCAGTCGGTTCTGCTGGTTGACAAAGCCGCCATGGAACGGAGCGGAGCTGTCGCCCAGGGTCTTTCCGCTATTAACACATATATTGGTGAAAACACTCCTGACGATTACGTACGTATGGTCCGTAACGACCTGATGGGAATTGTACGGGAAGATCTGATCTTTGACCTGGGCTGCCACGTTGATGATTCGGTTCATCTCTTTGAGGAATGGGGACTTCCTGTCTGGAAAAAAACAGATGACGGGAAAAATCTTGACGGCAAGAAAGGCCAGAAACAAGGGACGCTGAAGGAAGGTGCAACTCCTGTTCGTACCGGCAAATGGCAGATCATGATCAATGGTGAGTCGTACAAGAGAATAGTTGCCGAGGCTGCTAAACTGGCCATTGGAGATGATAATATTCTTGAACGTGTATTTATCGTTGAACTTCTGTTAGATGCCAACAAAGAAAATCAGATTGCCGGCGCAGTCGGTTTTTCTGCCCGCGAAAACAAGGTTTACATCATCAAATGCAAAACCATGATGGTTGCCTGCGGCGGTGCTGTAAATATCTATCAGCCGCGAAGCATTGGTGAAGGTAAAGGACGTGCATGGTATCCGGTATGGAATGCAGGTTCCACCTACACCATGTGCATGAAGGTTGGTGCCGAGCTCAGCATGATGGAAAACAGGTTCACCCCGGCTCGTTTTAAAGATGGTTATGGCCCTGTTGGCGCATGGTTTCTCCTGTTCAAGGCCAAAGCGCTTAACGGACTGGGTGAAAATTTTGCGGCCAGTGATGCAGCCAAGGAAGAACTTGAAAAATATGCTCCTTACGGAACCGCTGCAATAACACCGACCTGTCTCAGAAATCACCTGATGCTGTTTGAGATGAAAGCCGGCCGCGGGCCGATTATTATGGATACTGTAACAGCGCTCGCTGCTCTTGGTGAAAAACTGGACAAAAAGGAACTCAAGCATCTTGAATCAGAAGCCTGGGAAGATTTTCTTGACATGACCTGCGGACAGGCCAATCTCTGGTGTGCAACCAATACCGAGCCTGAAAAGAAAAATTCTGAGATTATGCCTACAGAGCCTTATCTGTTGGGATCCCATTCCGGCTGCTGCGGTCTCTGGACTTCCGGACCGGATTTTGACTGGGTGCCGGATTCCTATAAAATTAAGGTTGACGGCAAAGTTTACAACCGTATGACCACGGTTAACGGTCTGTTTACTGCTGGTGACGGAGTAGGTTGTTCCGGCCATAAATTCTCATCAGGTTCCCATGCTGAAGGACGTATAGCTGCCAAGTCCATGGCGAGATATGCACGGGATAATGCTGATTTCACACCGACTTTGAGCCAGTCAAAAGAAGAACTGGTTGATATGGTATACAAGCCTGTAAGGATATATCTTGATAACTGTGAATATACCACTGCAGAAAACATCAACCCTAACTACATCAAACCTTCAGGCATGGCCTTGAGACTGATGAAAGCTACCCACGAATATGGAGCCGGTACAGCTACTTTTTACCAGACCAGCAGCAAGAACCTGGAAATTATTATGGATATGCTTCAGACTATGCGCGAAGACTGTGAAAAACTGGCTGCCGGTGATCTGCATGAACTGTTGAGATGCTGGGAAATCTATCATCGAATCTGGACAGTTGAAGCTCATCTGCGTCATATTCAGTTCCGCAAGGAAACCCGTTATCCTGGTTTCTATTATCAGGCTGATTATCCAGGTCAGGATGATGAAAACTGGTTTGCTTTCGTAAACTCAAAGTATGATCCTAAAGCCGGAACCTGGGATGTTTTCAAAAAAGACTACATTAAAATTATTCCTGATTAAAAACTTGACTATTTAGATAGAACACGCTCGAATCTGCCTCCAGGTATTGCTGCAAAATACCTGGAGGCTTTTCATTAATTGATAAAGCTTAAGAATTCTTTTTTGCTTTAATTTTCCCGCTGAGAAGTTCTTCTTCTGAATGAAGTGAAGGTGGAGGATGAATCGATATTGCGTGCCGGGATGGACAGGTTTCAGGATTCCGCCCTGCCTGCCGCAGGCAGGTCCTTGATTCAGGAGGGAAACATTCACGGGGGAAACATTCACAATGTTACCTAAATTCTACAATTTTGGTAAGCATTCGCATTTTGCCGCATTATCTTTTTTGGGGCTGATTATGCAGGATTTAGGTGTTATTTCTTTAAAACCAGTGTTACACTATATCCAGATACTTAAAAGTTTTATCACCTTGCTTTTACGGGATTGTCTGAGAATTTAGGAACCTTTATTTTTGATAGTTTCGTAAAAAGTCGAAAAATCAATTTTTTGCCACTCGAGCAGCTATATGCTGTGGTCAAAATAAAATGTTGGGACTTTTCACAAGTGCATCATTTTTTGCGGTCTTCTCTAATCTGCGTTAAGCGCACAAGAAAGATTTTTCTATACAGAGTTTTTGAATATCTTTCTTGAAATGAAGAATAAAACTTTTAAGCATATGGATATGCTGAGCAAGGCATGCCGGCTTGGAAAAATCATCGCAAAGCATAGGGACTGTTTCAAAATGTTCAAATTTGTCCAGGCTCAGGAAGAGGGAAATTTTAGCTTATAAGGCTGTCCGGGAATGGCTGTTTTTGCAATTTCTGTATCAGATTCCTTGACCCTGTAAAAAATTTCTCATATGAGGATAGCCTCATAGTCAATATGGCAATATATTGACTCTCTTGATGGAAAAATTTTGTAGCTGATATAAAAATCGGGCAAAACTAAGGTATTTTTGAATTTGCTTTATTAATGTTAAATTTATAATGCACGGAGGGATAGCATGACAAATAATAAAACTGCCCCTGCAAGTGGAAGTATTTTGGTTGTCGGGGGAGGCATAAGCGGGGTTACAACGGCCCTCGAAGCTGCCGAAGTTGGGTACGAGGTATTTTTGGTTGAGAAAAATCCTTTTTTAGGCGGAAGAGTTGCACAGCTTAATCAATATTTCCCCAAGCTATGTCCTCCGACTTGTGGACTTGAGATTAATTTTAGAAGAATAAAGGATAATCCGAAAATAAAAGTTTTTACTCTTGCGAATGTTGAAAAGGTCGAGGGAACCGCTGGAAATTATAATGTATCAATCAAGCTAAGCCCCAGGTATATCAATGAAAACTGCACCTGTTGCGGAGACTGTTCATCTGTTTGCCAAATGGAAATCTCAAATGAATTTAATTTTGGAATGAATAAATCCAAAGGAGCCTATCTTCCTTATGAAATGGCTTTCCCTGCACGTTATGTAATTTCTCCGCAGATTATAGGTACGGAAGATGCCAAACGATGCCGGGAAGCATGTAAATACAATGCCGTTGATCTTGAGATGGAGACGAAAACAATTGACTTAAATGTTGGAGCCGTCGTCTGGGCAACCGGCTGGGAGCCTTATGATGCAGCAAAGATAGATAATCTCGGATTTGGCAGATATAAAAATATTATTACAAATATGATGATGGAAAGGATGGCTTCAACCAACGGTCCGACAAAGGGAAAGATCCTTCGTCCCTCGGATGAAAAAGAACCCGAATCTATTGCATTTGTTCAGTGTGCCGGTTCAAGGGATGAGAACCACCTTCCTTATTGTTCCTATATCTGCTGTATGGCCTCTCTAAAACAGACGACATATATCAGGGAACAGTATCCCGATGCCAGGATTTATATTTTTTATATTGATGTCAGGGCGCCAGGCCAGCGTTATGAAAAATTTTATAAAAAAATCAAAGAAGATGAAAATGTCTTTTTTATAAAAGGCAAGGTTGCAGAGGTTAAGGAAGATTCCGGCACCCAAAATATTACAGTAGTTGCAGAGAATGCAGTGACCGGTGAAAAGACCTTGCAAAATGTTGAAATGGTGGTTCTTGCAACAGGAATGCAGCCGACAGCTGCGGATGTTAAGCTTCCTGCGGATTTAAAATATGATGAGAATGGTTTTATAATAAATGATTTTGAAAAGGGCGGAATGTTTGCATCAGGATGCGCAAACAAGCCTGCCGACGTGGTGTCGTCTAATCAGAATGCAACCGGTATGGCGCTTAAGGCAATTCAAACCTTGGTGAGGAGGTAGGGAGGATATCCATGGATAAAAAGTACGGAGTATATATCTGCACAGGCTGTGGAATAGGGGATGTGCTTGATATAAATAAATTGTGTGAAATTCCTGAAGAAGAAGGAATCGGTATTTGCAAAACCCACTCTTTTCTTTGCGGAAAAGAAGGTGTTGAAGTTATAAAGAAAGATATTGCCGACGAAGGTATCAACACTTTGGTCATTGCCGGCTGTTCCCGCAGGGTAAATTTTGATGTATTCAGGTTTGATGGCTGTATTGTAGACAGGGTCAACTTAAGAGAGCAGGTTGTATGGTCACACCCAAGATCAAAATTTCCTGCGCTTACTGAAGAGCAGATAGATGATGGTGAGCATTATGACAGTCTTCAGATGTTAGCTGAAGATTATTTAAAAATGTCGATGGCTAAAGTAGAAAAAATTGATTTGCCGGAACCGTATAATGTTGAAAACCTGTCCAGAAAAATTCTTGTTATAGGCGGCGGCATTACCGGTATATCTGCAGCCCTTGATGCTTCTAAAGCCGGATATGAAGTCACCATAGTTGAGAAGGAGGCCGCTCTCGGCGGATATGCTGCCAAGTTAAGAAAACAGCTTCCGCTCGAAAGTCCTTATGAAGATTTAATTACGCCCGTCGTTCAAAGCAAAATTCAAGAGATCGAAGCTGATTCAAAAATAGCGGTCAAGACCAATACGATTGTTGCCAGAATTGCCGGTCAACCTGGTGAATTTGTCGTAACATTTAAGAAACCTGGTGAAAAGACTGAATTTGATGTACCTTATCCATTGCCTGATGAAATGAAAGTTAATGAAAAGGGGGAAGAATTAAGTGCAGAAGAATTAGCCGAGGCATATAAGGAATATAATAAAGGAAAACAAGATATTCTGACTTTCGATCCAGACGGTGAGCTGTTCGGCGCTGTTATACTTGCCGCTGGATGGAGACCTTACCAGCCTGATGAAAACGAGTTTGCTCACCTGGGCTTCGGCAAATTTCCGGATGTTGTAACTAACAGCCAGTTTGAGGAAATTGCCGCTAAAGGAAAAATAACAAGGCCGTCAGATGGCAAACAGGCTCAAACTGTGGTTTTTATAAACAGCCCCGGTCAAAATGATGATGCGGATTTTGATTATACCGGTTCGGTGACGAGCCTTGTATCATTGAAGCAGGCAACCTATGTCCGTGAAGATTATTCCGAAGGGAAAGCATATGTATTGTATCAGCATATGAGAACACCCGGTCTTATGGAAAATTTTTACAAAAGCATTCAAGATGATCCAGGTATCTTTTTAACAAAAGGTGAAGTGACAAATGTTACAGGCGACGGCGGGAGCCTGGTTGTTGATGCTGATAATACGCTATTGGGTGAAAAAATCAGAATCAATGCTGATATGGTTGTGCTGGCCGCCGGAATGGTTCCTGCTACAGTCGATGATCCGGTAATAAATTTAGCCTACAGACAGGGCCCTGCTTTTAGAGATATCGGCCTTTTCAACGGTTATGCGGACTCAAATTTTATCTGTTTTCCTTATGAAACCCAAAGAACAGGTATTTATGCTGCCGGAGGCATCCGCCGAAGCATGACAATGGAAGAATCCATTGAAGATGCATCTGGTGCCGCCTTAAAAGCAATCCAGTGTTTGGAATCAGTAAACAGGGGTGTATCTGTTCATCCGAGATCGGGTGACATGACTTTCCCTGATTTCTTTTTTCAAAGATGTACTCAATGCAAACGCTGTACTGAAGAGTGTCCATTTGGCGCGCTTGATGATGATGAAAAAGGAACTCCGAAACCGAATCCGACGCGTTGCAGACGATGCGGAACTTGCATGGGTGCCTGCCCGGAGCGTATCATAGGTTTTGCAGATTATAATATTGACAGTATCGGTTCCATGATTAAATCAATAGGCGTTCCTTCTGAAGATGATTATGACGAACCGCCCCTTAGAATTCTTGGCCTGGTCTGTGAAAATGATGCTTATCCTGCTTTAGATATTGCAGGTTTAAACCGGCTTAGTTATTCTGCTGACGTAAGATTGATTCCCGTAAGGTGCCTTGGATCCGTAAACGTAATCTGGATTAAGGATGCCTTATCCATCGGCATGGATGGTGTTTTCCTGCTTGGATGCAAGCATGGCGACGATTATCAATGTCATTTTGTAAAAGGAAGCGAGCTGGCCGACATCAGGATGAAAAAAATTGGTGAGGCATTATCCAGTCTTGCTTTGGAAGAAGAGCGTGTCGCCCAGTTTGAAGTGGCTATTGATGATTACGATAAGATTCCCGAGATCATAGACTCTTTTGTCGAACTTATCGAAGGACTAGGGCCAAATCCCTTCAAGGGTTTTTAATTATATATTCTATCTTTCAGTTATCAATAGCGTAGAAGCGCAAAGGGCTTTTGGTTTTGTGATTAATTATACAGCAAAGGCTCAAAGAAATTGTTCCTTGCGCCTTTGCATTAAGATGGTGATATGATGAAATCACGCTGTGCCCGAAAAATTAAAGCGGTTTTATAGATAAAGCTTGGAACTTATATTGATACTGCCAACTTAGGAGGTATTAAAATGGCGGAGAGGTACCTTATAGATCCTGATCTGGATTTTATTAACGAAGTAGTGGGACTTGGAGGAAGCGACCTGAAAAAATGTTACCAGTGTGCAACATGTTCTGTGGTCTGTCCTATTTCTCCAGAAAACAAACCTTTTCCAAGAAAAGAGATGATTGCTGCATCGTGGGGGTTGAAAGATAAACTTGTGTGCAACCACGACATCTGGCTTTGCCATAATTGCGGAGATTGTTCCACAATGTGTCCGAGAGGTGCAAAACCTGGTGATGTGCTGGCCGCAGTTCGATCTTACGCTATTTCAGATTATGCAACACCCAAGTCACTTGGTAAAATGGTTAATGATCCGAAGAAACTTCCCATTCTCTTTGGAATTCCGGTTATCCTGTTTGCATTTTTTGCAATATTAACGACTTTTGCTGGTGATCTTTTCGCCAGAATTTTTGGTGGAGAATTCTGGTACCATACACATAATGGATTACCGCTGGAAGGTATAGCCCATTCAAAATTTATTTCAACATGGTTTGTAGATTTGGTTTTTGTTCCCCTATCCATATGGGTTGTTGTAATTTTTGCCATGGGGCTTAAACGTTTTTTAAATGATATTCACAAAAATGCTTTGCTGGAAGGTAAGACTGAGAAGAAGGAACTCGATTTAAAAGCTTTTTTGAAGTCCATTGTCAATGTGCTGCCAACGATCTTAAGGCATGACAAATTTAATGAATGTTCCGAGAACAAGGAAAGATCGACTGCTCACATGATGGTATTGTTTGGCTTTATCGGACTTTTCATAGTGACAGGCATATTCTTTCTGGTTTTATATATTTTTCATATCCCCGGGCCCTACTCTCAACTAAACCCGGTAAAATGGTTAGCTAACGTCAGCGGTTTAGCTCTGATTATAGGCGGAATTCTCATGATAAAAAGCAGGCTTTCCAAAACCGACCAGGTAACAGGTTATAAAGACTGGTATTTAATCGGACTTGTTTTGGGACTTGGAGTCACTGGAATGCTGACGGAAATGTCCAGACTTGCTGAAGTTGAATATTTTTCTTATTTTATCTACTTGTTACATCTTGCATTTGTATTTTGTTTATTTGCATATTTACCGTTTTCAAAGCTTGCTCATCTTGTATACAGAACAGTTGCAATGGCTTATGATAATTATGGAAATCGAAGATAATTAAAGCACCAAGCAGAAAAAAAGGGGGATGTTTTCACAACATCCCCCTTTTTTATTAACCCAATAAAGTATCTTTTACTTATTTACCTGTGGCGGCTCCGTGCAGTTTGATTTCAACCTTTTCAGTAAGTCCTGAATAGTATTCACGAAGAATTTCAAGAACCTCGTCACGTCCAAAATGATCCGGAATCTCGCTTCCTTCCGAAAGACCTTTTCGAAGCATTGTGCCTGAAAGAAGAACTCTGTCTTCCTTGCTGTGAGGACAGGTTCTAAGGGACGCCATTCCGTCACATTTGTGGCAGTAAAACGTCCAGTCAATCTTCAGCGGCTTGCAAAGCAATGCATGCCCCGGCACTTTACAGACATCTTCCATTGAACTATAAGGAATTTTATCAAATATGGTCTGCGCTTCAAACATTCCGTAAAAATCACCAACCCCTGCATGATCTCTTCCGATTATCATTCGTGAGCAGCCGTAATTCTGGCGGAATGTAGCGTGAAGCAGCCCTTCCCTAGGACCTGCATAACGCATGTCAAGAGGATATCCTCCCTGTACAACAAAATCTTCAACAAAATAATTTTTTACCAGAGTGTCGATGCATTTTACACGAACTTCAGCGGGAATATCACCAGGTTTAAGGTTTCCAACCAGGGAGTGAATAAAAACACCGTCACAGACTTCTATTGCGATTTTGCAAAGATATTCGTGGGATCTGTGCATTGGATTTCTGAGCTGGAGTGCGGCGACTTCTGTCCAGCCATTTTCCTCAAAAATCTTCCTTGATTCTTCAGGCCGCATATAAATGCCGGCGTACTTGGTCGGATAATCGCTTTCACTTAACACTTTAACAGGGCCTGCAAGATTTATCTCTTTTTGATTCATCACCATCTGAACGCCGGGATGATCATCTTTTGCAATTTTCCAGAATTCCTCTGCCGTCGCGGTGCCTTCACCCATGAATATCTTTTCGCATTCAAATGTCTTTTCAGCCTCTGACATTTCATACTTTTCAGTCACCTTCATGGTAGCCATAATTTCGTCACCTTCAGGATCGTAAAGGGCTATCTCTTCCCCTGTATTGACACTATCGGCATCTTCTTTGCTTGCGTCCAGGGTAACCGGAATGGGCCAAAATGTTCCGTCTTCAAGAAGAAATTCTTCACAACCCCTCTTCCAGTCGGCTTTTGCCATAAATCCTGTAAGAGGACTAAACCCGCCGATACCCATCATAATAAGATCTCCTTTAACTCGTGGAGATATTGATATTTTCTTCAGTCCTTCTGCTTTCTTTTTTTCGGCTTCAAGTTCAGCGCCTTCAAGCAGGCAGCAAGTCAAACCTTTACCACCATGAGGTGGAATTAAATGTCCCATTTTACTTCTCCTTTCAGTGATTTAAAATTTATGTTATCATCACATCTTGCATACATTATTTATTAAGAAAAAAAGCTTTAGTAATTATTAATAAATTTGTCAAGAGTAATATTTGTTAAGATTCCTTAACAAATATTACTCTTGCTTTACGTTACTTCAAAGTTCGTTCCCGTTCCTTAGTTCAGGTGCCAACCGATAAAATGCTATTCGTTTTCACCAAGCCTTCTGGCGGATGTAATGTGTTTCAAAGCATTTGATGTTTGAACAATGGTTTCTTCTGATAATCGAATCTGCTCAAATGTTTCAATACCTGCTTCTTTTATCGCATTTCTCCAAAAATTGTCTCTTTTGGGATTGGTTGATTCATATCCGGATTCATAATAGATATGCTTGACTCTGGAAGTAGCTAACAGTTTCAAGCAGACATAACAGGGAGCAAGTGTGACATAGAGAGTCGAACCTTCCAAAGATATCCCCATACGTGCAGCCTGGGCGATTGCGTTCGCTTCTGCATGAGAACTGCGACAATAATTGTATTTGTCTTCTTCCGGAGCCATTATCGACCTTCTGAAACAAAATGGCTTTCCGTCTATATCGCTTTGATCTGAGCAGTGAGGCGCTCCAGGCATGGAGCCATTATAACCGGTTGACAGGATCTGTTTATCCCTGACGACTACAGCGCCGATAGGTCTTGAATTACATGTAGATCTTGTGCTTATAAGCTTTGCAATAGTCATAAAATACTCGTTCCAGTTTGGACGCATGGCCATTTCTCCCTGATTAGCCTATGTTTCCTCTAGGCCCGCCGACATTCATAAAAGTACTGTTAAAATTTCTGTAAAGTTCTTTATTTTTTTCAATTCTATGCCATTTTTTAATAAAATTTTTTGGTATATCATCCCTGAGTTCAATTTTGGTCCAATCCTTATCAGGAATTGGAAATGCGTAGTATAAAAGATTTTTTGGCAATCCACGTATAAAAACAACCTGAGGAATAACCCATTCCAGATATGCCAGATATATCCGGTGCATGCCATCATTAATGATATTTACTATACGGCCGTTTCTTTCAATAACTTCTTCGACTACCGGAGGAAGCAAATCTATAGGCTCTCTATTTCCATCGAGTTTAACCCGTATAAAACCATTGAGGTTAAATATATCGATTTCCTGTTCTTCAAGGCGCCACTTCAATTCTCTAACCTTCATCAATTCACTTTTTAGAACATAACGCTGCGGGGGAAATAGATCATCAATACATATGTTTTCCATGGAAATGAATGTTTTTTCATACGGTTTTGTCTCTTTATCTTCCAGCATTGTAAGCTTTCGCAACCTGTCTATTAATTCCTGCTCAGAAAACTGCTGAACTTCAAGAATTTTAATCGGCTTTGTTTTCTGATTGTTCATTTTGTAATATCCTCTCGATGATCATTTGAGCTTCATGAAAACTTTCGACCGTGCTAGTTAGCTTTTAGCCATTAGCGGTCAGCTTTTGGATAAAACTTGTTCAATATCTTCTTTTTCTCATTGATCTAAGGACTCCCGGAGGCTATTGAGATGTTATCCTGTTTCTAATCAAACCAATATTTTCAATTCGGCATTCAACTATATTTCCAGGTTTCAAAACAACCGGAGGGTCTTTGAATATTCCTACACCGGAAGGTGTACCTGTTGATATAATATCACCAGGCAGCAGCGTTATATCTTCACTGATATTTTCAATTAAAAAGGGAATGTCAAATATCATATCGCCTGTATTTCCATCCTGCATGATTTTTCCATCAACAGCAGTGGTAAGTCTAAGATTTTTTACATCTCCTGCTTCATCAGGTGTAACAATGGATGGACCTAAAGGCGCAAAGCAGTCAAATGATTTGCCCCGAAACCATTGTCCATCAGAAAACTGTACATCCCTTCCGGAAAGATCATTCATTACAGAATATCCTGCGATATAATTTAATGCATCTCCTCGATTTATTCGCTTTCCTTCTTTTTTAATGATTAAAGCCAGCTCAACTTCCCAGTCAATCTGATTGCTGCTGCGCGGCAGAACGATTGGATCAAAGGGACCTGTAAGTGCATTTGGTGTTTTGCAAAATATCAACGGTTTTACCGGTTTATCAAAGCCGCCTTCCTCTATATGCTCTGAATAATTTTTACCAAGACAGATTATCTTTGAAGGGCGACTGACAGGACTGCCTATGCGGACATCCATTTTCTGTCCGGTATCTGTTACGGCAGAAACCTTTTGGATCCAGTTGTTTTTGAAAAAATCTTCACCAATATCGGGAATATCCGGAAAAATATTCTTCAGATTTACAATATATCCATTTTTCCATAAACCAGGCTTTTCATCACCTTTTGGGCCGAATCGAATAAGTCGCACAAATCACCTGCCTTGGCAAGTATACATCCATAAATGAGTCCGTTGATTTATAGTCTTTTCACATGCCTTGATCTCGAACAAAAATCCTCATAAATCAACAGACTTATTTGTGGTCTTTAAAATGACAAGTGCCTGATACAATATTTCACGCATGACACGACACTAACAAAACATTGTTAAGTCAACTACTGTCAGCCCTGCCTGTCCGCCGACAGGCGGGCCTGCGGCAGGCAGGTAAAGCAGACAGCTTGTAAGTAAACTCAAACGGTTGCGCAATTGCCAAAGGCCTTTGCAACCTCGTTCCCTGCGATGCGCCGGTTGACAGCAGCGCTACCCGGATAGCATTTGGCGTCCGGGTAATTTTGCCGAATATTTCGGCTTGCATTGATGTAGTCATTAAGAGAGAAACCACA
>Ga0164318_10004416_pt1 | contig 13521 bp, 7 predicted proteins | sample GuaBasSedimGuay9_FD_113734 | JGI IMG/M metagenome (GOLD analysis project Ga0164318, IMG submission 113734) | Subseafloor sediment microbial communities from Guaymas Basin, Gulf of California, Mexico - Guay9, Core 4571-4, 0-3 cm | ecosystem: Environmental > Aquatic > Marine > Hydrothermal vents >...
AATAGAATAAAAAAAGGGTGCACGACAAATTTCCACTTAATCATAATACATCAAAATATTCGTCATCGGATTTAACGGATTACACGGATTAGTCCGACAAGTCGGACTTAAAAATCCGCTCAATCCGCTCAATCCGCTCAATCCGATGATAAAAACAATATTTGATAATTCAAAATGGAGATTTGTCGTACACCCTAAAAAAATGATACAATTTTGTGTGTTTTAAAAATTATATTCGTGCATTCATGGCTTTTTTAATACGTATGAGTTTACTCTGGTACAATTAGCCTAACATTTGAAATACAGAAATCCTACTTTATCAAAACATTTAAGTTACTTTGTATCTTTGCAAGAAATAAAAAATCAATGAAACAACTTACTGCTTCAAGTTTAACTGACTTGCCAAATATTGCCAGCACAATATTAAACGATATACAGAACGTAAACGTATTTGCTTTTTATGGAACAATGGGTGCCGGCAAAACAACACTAATTAAAGCATTTTGCAAAGAGTTGGGTGTGGAGGAAGTAGTAACAAGCCCAACATTTGCACTTATAAACGAATACAGCGACCGAAACTCCAGCCCTGTTTTTCACTTTGATTTTTACCGAATTAAAAAAATTGATGAGGTTTATGACATCGGCTACGAAGAGTATTTCTACAGCAAAAATTACTGTTTTATTGAATGGCCCGAATTAGTTTCGGAACTTTTACCCGATTCCTACGTATACATATTAATTGAAGAAGTAGATAACGGTAAACGGGTAATTAGTTATTCAATAAAATAATGAACGACGAAAGTAAAGGTTTTCTCAAACTTAGTACCATTGAGCAGTTAATGCCACAAGAAGAAATGTTGGAATGTGCTCCACAAAAAAATCAAATTATAATTGGTGTCCCTAAAGAATTATCACCAAACGAAAATCGAATTCCTTTAGTGCCCGAAGCAGTTAAGTTACTGATAACCAACGGCAATAAAGTTATTATTGAAAAAGATGCCGGCGAAGGAGCACAATTTAGCAATGAGCAATATGCAGCTGTAGGCGCTAGTATTGTTAGCTCAGCCAGCGAAGCATTCCAAAGTGATATCATACTAAAAGTTGCACCACCTCTTGAGCAAGAACTCGAAATGATTGGCAAGCATAAAGTACTTTTCTCTTCGTTATTTTTACCAAACTCCAACAAAAGCTTTTTTACCAAACTCATCTCCAAAAAGTCAATTGCAATTGCATACGAATACATCCAAGACAAATCAGGGGCACTGCCAGTCATGAAATCAATTAGCGAAATTGTTGGCAACACATCCATATCAATTGCATCACAATACCTCATGAGCACAAATTATGGTAAAGGTAAGTTACTTGGTGGAGTACCCGGGATTACACCTGCCAAGGTAGTAATAATTGGAGCAGGTACAGTTGCCCAAAATGCCGCTCGTGCAGCAATAAGCATGGGAGCTTCAGTAACAATATTCGATAATTCAATATACAAATTACGTAGCATTCAAAATAATATCGGGCAAAGCATTCCCACATCAACACTACATTCAGCAGCCTTACAATCAGCACTAAATCAAGCCGATGTTGTTATTTCCGCAAAATTCACATCAAATGGAATAACGCCTTGCCTAATAACCGAAGAGATGGTTAGCAATATGCAACAAGGCTCAGTTATTATAGATGTTAGTATCGATCAAGGCGGATGTTTCGAAACGTCAAGGGCAATGTCACACAGCAACCCAGTTTATAAGGAGTACGGTGTAACACATTATTGCGTCCCAAATATTGCCTCATGCGTACCAAACACGGCATCATATTCACTAAGCAACATACTAACACCCATGCTATTACAAATTTCTGAGCATGGCGGCACCGAGCAAATGCTAAAACAAGATGCATTTTTCCGCAAAGGAGTTTACATCTACAACGGCATCCTCACAAACAACTATATTGGCAACATATTTAATATCCCATCGCAAGATATTGAGTTGTTAATGGCAGCTTTCCGTTAGAGTTTTATTTTTTTCGGGGCGGCCGAGCATGCTTTCCGTTTGTAGTTGTTTTTTATCTATCCATATTTTGTAATAACATTACGTGTGCTTCCTACGTCAGCATCCGTATGTTAACAAAATAATGGCAGCTAATTCAACAAGCTAACACTGCAATCATTGCCGCTAGGTACACGTTTCAAATTCAGCTTAATAAAGATTTACAAACCGTAGAGAAATAAAACTCCATACAATAGATTTAAAAAACAAAACAGCCATAATAAAAAAATAATTCATAGCTTAGCAAAATAATTAATCATTTAAACCTAAATATTATGAAAATTACAAGTAATAATAATATGCGTTACTTGTTGTTGTTATTATTATTTATTTCCAGTGGTTTATCTTCTCAAACGCTTGAAGAAAATATAAATCTACCAAATAATGATGGGGGTGGGTCGTTAGTTGGTGACATATTAATAGCAAATGGTAAATTATTTGCTTATTCAGCAGATGGTGTGTCTATTTATAATGCTTCAAGTAATATTTTTATTGAAAAAATATTTTTTACCGAAGCAATGGGTACGTTTAACCCAGTATATTACAACGAAAGGTTGCATGTATCTGATCAAAGTATAATGGTATACAATGATGAACCAAATCACAAATATGTTTATATACTAACCCCTAAATTAAAGTTACTTACTATTAACACAGAGATTCCTACAGGTGGAACAACACACCAGTATTGGATAACATCTCTCAACACAAGTCTAGATATACAAGCACCACTTGATGTTGAGTTTCAATCACAAAATAGCCGAATAATACTTAGATATGATAATGATGCCAATAATCCGAACCCTTTTGAAAGACATCATAGATTATATATATTAGTTAGTGGACGAGATAAAGACTACAACAACATTGGCAATTTTCATCATCAAAAATCAATTTTTGGATTATATAATATCAATTATGCTTTATCACCTGACCACCCAAATCATACAACTCTACAATATTCTAACATAAATACAGGTGGCGATTTTTATGGAGATCAAATTAATAATTATATCTTCAATGAAGAAAATAACTATTTTTATTTGGTTAGGTTGGGCATTATGGATGGTGACCCGGTTGCCTCACAAGCGTTTGTTGATGTTAAAAACATAACAAGTGGTGGAGTTCAAAACATAACCTCAATACAACTAGATAACCCAGAGGGATACAATTGGTTTAAAATGGGAAAAATAGTATATATAAATGAAAATAATATTCATAAAATAATTGTATTCCCATATAGGTATTTTACAGGAACTGTGCCTAAACCAAGATTTTTTGTTATAGACGCAAATACAAATGTGGTTAAGGCTGTTACCTCTCCATGCAAAATGATAACAGATGCTGTTTTCTTAGAGCAAGACAACGACCTTGTTATTAGTTACTCACCAAATAATGAAGAAATAGTAGGAACTACTCTAGAACCACACCTATACGATAACACAAACATTTTCGTTTATCGTTACAATTTTACTAACGATGTTTTTGAACCATTACAATGGTTTGATAATAACAACTCAGTAAGCACATCAAGCTTCGACTTTAATGCATCATTGTTTTTGACTAAACTTAATAGTTCTACTGCTATTATTAGTAAAAAAGATGATATTTGTAAATTAAGCAACGATGCCGGCACGTATAATTATTCACTATTACACAGTGCCAAGGGTAATTCCTTTGGGAAAGGAGTTGTTTCAGGCACAAAAACTTATATTAACAATACTGTTGCCAATGGCTTAGAAATATTAAATTATGTAGATGGAATATATAGTCATATTGAAACAAAAAAAACTGCTTATTCGGCTTACCATATTTCAGCTAATACTGATGGCTCTAGGTTAATGTTTTTCAACAAACTTAATAGCTATAATACAGGTTTATATTCGTATAATTCAACTACCGAATCAACAATATACATAAATATTGAAACCGCCATTGGTGATATTATTTATAATCCTTTTCAGAATCAGTTTTTAATTTCAAAGTATGAACCCGATAATGCCAGAGTTATCGTTTTAAATGCAAACGATAATAGTTTGGCATATACCATAATTATGCCCTCAGAGCAATTTGCCAAAGAAATGTTTATTTCGCCGCAGGGAAAACTGTATATAACAACAAATATGCAGTATGAAGAAGGTCAGACTCCTAATATTTATATTTATGAAGCTACTGACGCACAATATGGCTTTATCGAAAGTATTACACTAAATAATTTTGATAGTTATGATAAACCTTCTTCCAATTATTTTGCAAATTTTAGCTACAACCCTCATGATGAAAAGGTATATGCAACAGTTACTGTACAAGAACAAAAACTACAACCATATAATACTGAGGCAAGTAGTATATACTTCAGTGAAGCACCAGACCCATCAATTCCTCCCGGTAAAATAATAGCTCTTACTGATAATATTGAAAATCAAATAAATCTGGCAAATTTCCCCTATAAAGTTATTTGTCCTGCAAACGAAAGGGCTGATAATTTATCACAATACTATGGAAAACTATTTATTGTAGGTGACTGGTTTTATGTGTATGATTATTTAAACCCACCTGTTAATTCCTCAGATATGGATATATTTGATGAACATCATTTTATTGATATGGTTTATAGCAAAACCCATGATAAGATTTTTGCTGTTAAAGAAATAGAAACTACAATTGAATACCGAAAATTTGAAATCTGGACAATTGAAATTAACGAATTGGGAGAAACTGTAATTGAATTATATAATACAGACTATTTAAATGTAGTTGATGGTCAAATAGCAAGTATATTCTCAAACCCTTATGATGGTAAAATTTACATCTATCAAAAGGTTGATGCTGCAAAAATGGGTGTTAATGATGTTACTTTATACTCATTTAACCCATCGGATGAAAATCCAATATGGAATGGAACTCCACTAGGGTTTGCAACATATTTTCCTGATTACGACCATACACGTGATAAAAGTATGTTTTTCTTTAACAACAGGATAACCCCATATATAAACCCATACACAAATTATATATACTTACCCAATGGTGGGCATAGTTGCGTTAGTAAAGTTGAGTTTACCCCAAATGAACAATTATTATTAAACAATAATGAGTGGGCTTGGCTCTCATTCCCACGCCTTGAACGAACGGGGAACAATGTTGTACCGGTTAATAATGTATTGTTAAATAATATTGAACCAGAGGGTTACAGCAATGAAAGTAAATTAGAAAACTTACCTCCTCAATACTCAACAACAGAAAGCAGTACATATAATACAACATTGTGGTATCCAACAGGAGAACTAACAGATATTAAAAGCACCCTTGGTTACAAGCTTAAGCTAGATTACGAGGACAACTATTCTGGAAATAAATTTATTCACTTACTAGGTAATGTACTTAGTGCAACCGAGCAGGTAAATATTTATCAGAATTATGATAACTGGGTAGGTTATTGGTTATACCAAAGTCAATCGCCATTTGATGCCATACCTGCCAATATACTGGAAGAACTTACAAGCATTAAAGCACAGGGTTGGCATTGCCGAAAACGATTGGAAAACCATGAAGGAGAACCAGTTTATTATTGGGCATGTGCAGTTTACAAAGGCGATGTTGCGTTAAACTATGGTGATATGGTAATACTAAATACTGATATAACTAATAACTTTCAGTGGCAAACCAATGGGAGTAAATCTTCAGTAATTGATAAGCAGGAAACAGAATATTACCAGTTTAACGAACAGCCTGATTATACTTCGTATTTTATTGAGCTAGACACAACTGAAAACCCACAAGAAATAGCTGCATTTATAGACGATTCGTGTGTTGGTGCAACTACAGTTTTTGCTGAAGATACATTAGTGCTAATACCAGGATATACTGAAGGAATAAGTGGTGATGTTGTTTTTGAGGAGTATTATGGTAGCCAAAAATCGCAAAAACCTACTATTAACAAGTATTTTGTAAGTGATAACAGTACCGGAATAGTTAACAAACGAACCATTAACACAGGCGAAAGAGATGACTATTATTTTATTTCGTTTAATGCAAACAACGAACAAACAAACAGTAGCACCACTACTGAACAGTTGTTTTTTGTTTATCCAAATCCAGTTAACAATATACTCAATATAAGTTACAATATTAACATATCAGCTAAGGTTAACATAAGTGTTTGCGATACTTATGGCAAACAAGTTGCTACATTGTTAAATGAACAAAAACCAGTTGGTACACATGCCATGCATTGGAATTTGACTGGTAATAATGGTGCAAAAGTACCTAATGGGCTTTATATAGTTAAACTTAAAATTAATGATGTGATAACAAGTAAAAAAGTGGTTGTTAATTAAAAAAACCAGCTGTCATTTCTAGGTAAACGATCCGCCTAAGGCAGAGAGAGAGAGACGAGAAATACCCTGAGATAAAGGCTTTTGCTCAGGAGATTTCTCCCTCTGGTCGAAATGACAGCAGAGTTCTTTGGGAATTCCTCGCTGCTAGAATTTTCTCGGAATTACAATCATAAGTAAACCAGCAAAAGCATGACTTTGTCCTTCTGAGCGCAGCGAAGAATCTCATACACCCAACAAATTAAATCCCTGCCTGCAGCAGGCAGGCTTCACTTCGTTCAGGATGACAAACATTGCAAAATAAACTAACACAACCAACAACCAAATAACTAGACAAACCAATATCCAACATGAAACACCTACTAATCATCATCATATTACTCCTCACAACACTATCTTTCGCCACAACCCTAACCGTAAAACAAGATGGCACAGGCGATTATACAATAATACAAAATGCTATTAATGCAACCACAAATGGTGATACAATACTGGTTTATCCTGGTACATATTACGAAAACCTATTATGTCAGGAAAAAAATATTACAATAGGAAGCTTAACACTTACAACAGGAAACCCATTATACAGTGAGCAAACCATAATTGATGCAAATCATGTAGGTGGATGTTTTGATATTAAGAATTGCCAGTTAGTAACCATAGATGGTTTTACTTTAATCAATGGTATTGGCAACTATAAAGAAGGTGGAGCAATAAGAGTTAAATACTCTACTGTGGATATTTATAATTGTATAATTCAAAACAATGCAGTTACAGGGAACGGTGGTGGTATCTTTTATTATGAGTCACAAAGCTATTTATCAAATACAACTATTAGGAACAACTCTGCCTACTATCAAGGTGGTGGTATATTAATAGCAAATAGCAGCATCGAATTTGACCCCATAAACAAATGCAATATTTATTTGAATTATGCTGCCAAAGGAACAGATATTTGTGGTTTGGGAGACGCACAGGTGCATATTATTATTGATACATTTACTGTTAATAATCCTGATTATTACTATTTGTATTCTGATGAATATATGGGATACCCCGGTAACGATCTTACTTTTGATATTAACACAGGCAAGATTGAAGCTGTATCACAAAATTTATATGTAGCCCCAACCGGTAACAATAACAATAGTGGTCTAAGCCCCACTGAGCCACTTAAAAATATAAGTTATGCATTGCTAGTAATGGCTTCCGACAGTATTTCACCCGACACAATACACATAGCCAATGGTCTATATACCCTTTCTTCAGGTGAAAAATACCCACTAAGTTTAAAAAGAGACGTGTCAATTGTAGGGCAAAGCCGTGATTCAACAATACTTGATGCCGAAAACCAAATTTACATGCTACATGGCATATTCTATGCTAGCAATTATAGTATTACTAATTTAACATTACAACGTGGTAATGGCGATGTTGTTAGTTATTTTAGTTATGGTGCTGTAATGTTAACACTTAATGATAATGCAAGTTTAAAGAATATACTGTTTAAAGAAAATTATGGTACTTTAAGTCCAGGCGGGAGAATTACTACATCAAATAATTTTTCACTCAACAATGTTGAATTTATTAATAATAGTGGAGGTGCGCCTTTACGGGTAGGTTATACTTTCCAGTTGGAATTACCAGATACCGTGCATTTTAATAGTTGCAAAGTAATGCATAATACCCCTGATTATACAATACCTGATGGGGCAGCCGGAGGTGGAATAGCAATTATTGGTCAAACTGAAACACCAAACCATATAACAGGAGTATTTATTAATTGCCTATTCACAGAAAACGAGTCGCAAAATATAAACAATGGCGCAGGAGCCAATGCCGTGTCAGTAGGACAAGCAGGAAAAGCTTATATAATTAACTGTACATTAGCAGATAATGCCTCAAATAACCTCAATGCTGCAAGTATTGGAGTTACATATGGATCTACTACACATGTTTACAATTCTATTATTTATAATGATGAATACGCCCCTGCGTACATGTACACACAGGATTGGGCAGGCGAGTGTAATTTAAACATTTACAACTCATTGATTGATGGTGGCGAATCAGCAATAAATATTATTTCGCCATTTAATAATTTGTATTACGACGAAACCAACATAGATGCCGATCCTTTATTCTACGGTGGATCAGAATACCCCTACAACCTAAACGACCTATCACCCTGCATTAATACTGGCACATTAGATTTACCCGATTGGATTGAACTACCTGAATTTGACCTTGCAGGCAACCCACGCATTGTAGGCGGAGCAATTGATATGGGAGCTTATGAGTGGAACCCAACAGTTGGAGTAAACGAATACCAGCCCATAAAAAAACAAAAGGAAAAACTACTTACAGTAGCCCCAAACCCTTTTGGTACAAGGACAACAATAAGTGCTAAGTTCCCAATAAAAAGCCATGTTAAATTGGAAATTTATAACAATTACGGGCAACGTGTAGTAGTTTTTATGAATGAAGTAACATTGCCAGGTGCATCACATATTATTTGGCTTGGTGAGGATTATAATAACCAAGTGCTACCTGCTGGTATATATCATGTGGTTATGTTTGTAGATGATAAGGAAGTTGAGAATATTAAGGTTATTAAGAAATAAGTAGAACTGAGGTTATATAGTTGGTATTATTACTATTATCTTCCAAACATTTTCAATACCATCTTAACAATAAAATTAAGCCTATTAATTTTCAAACGAGTGTAAGTAGTTTTATTTGCACCAAAACCTCTATAAAATCTTGCTAAATTTTCATCATTAGAGCCTTCAAAATCCAATATTTGTGGTGTTGATGCATTAGATTTAATAACTGTATCAATTAGCATGGGCATGGCGCCATTACTTCGTGCAAGTTCACTTGTTCCCGAAAATAAAAATGTTAATCTATTATTTGTAACTGTAAAAAAAGCAGCAGCGCATAGCTCATTATGCTCAGTATAAACGCCATATGTAGCTCCCTTGCCTTTATGAATAGCGGTGTACATAATCCGCTGAAAAACATGGTAGTTATTGTCATCCCACTTTGTAATATCTGCACCTCTATTCTCTCTAAACAAACCTATAATAATCTCGGGCTTAACACCTTTCATAAATGTTAAGTTATTTTTTAAAGCTTTTTTAAGATTGCGTTTTGTATTTGTTGAATATTTTTGTGCTAGCTTTGGATAATCAGATATCAAATCCAAAATATAATTCACATTGGAAATTGTCTCGTATTTATCATCAGCTATGTTGTTGTAACTATTGAAATTTATATCAATTAGCTTTACATGTTTTGGAATTTTTTTAATAAAAGTATCAAGAATATCAGGATTAAGAATACTTGTTGAAAAAACACCAAATTGCTGTGTGAAAAATGGCTGGTAGTAATATGTAATACCATATTTGGTTTTTAGTGTAAGTGGCATTACTCTTTGGTAATCGTCTTCAACAAGAGCATCCCAATCTTCATGTGCCAAATCTAAATACCACGAATAAACATAAATATTTCCATTGAATGATTGCCTAATACAATTATCCCACTTGTTTTTGTCAATCTGGTTATGTTTAATGTATTTTATCAATTTGTATATTTCTGTTTTTAGTATTTAATATACTGTATTAATTAGTATCTATGTAAAAACTATATATTTTATACTGTGGTGTATAAAATATGTCAAGGTCGATGTTTTTGCAATCTTTAAATTCAAGAGTTTGCATTAGTAAATGATTTAACTTCAAGATAAAAAAATTAAGGGATTGGCATTCTTTATAACCACTAATTATCAGTAGCCATAATTAGTAACTCCTCGTAAACCTTTCGCCAACCTTTCCATCTTTTTTCATCGCTAAGTGGTTCATTATGCCACAGCGAAACAAATGTACCATCTACTTTTTTAACTTCATCAATAAGCAATCTAATTTGCTCAATTGCATCTGCTGGGGTTAAATTCATGTAGTCTTTAAGTGTACCATCCATTACCATAAACGGATGAATCCGCAGTTTAGTTTCAACTTCTATATCGAGATCGTAAAAATTATATGTATTACAAATGCCTGCTCTAAAACCTGGTAATGCAGCATATCCCATCGAATAATCATCAGTTATATCTACCTCTATTAAATTACGATATGTAGTTGGCAATATGAGTTTAAGATAGTGTTGACGACTTTGTGTAATATCCTTATTAACAACCTGTTCTAAATTTTTAATTTCGTCATGTAGTAATTCAGGATGATCGTTTGTTTTGTAGGACGGATGAATTCCAATTTGTGCATAATCACCCATTTTTTTTATTAAAAATCGGAAAATTCTATTGCGAGTATTTATGTTTTTATCAAACTCACCATAATGTCCAAATAAAAAGAAATAAACAGGATGTAAATTATATCTTTTCTGATATTCAATTTGTAAATCAAATGTATTAAAAGGGTCTTTAAATCCCGAAAATAATACTCTTGTACGTTGAATAATATCTTTAAAATTCAAATCCCTAGCCGATTTTAGGTATCCACCTATCGAACGTACCAATCCTTTTTGCGAATATGTAAAGGCTTGATCAATGTCGTAGGTTGGTTTAAATCTATAATTACGAATAGGAAAATGTAGATCTGGATATTTATCTAGAATTACCCTTTTTACAATTAGCGACCATATGTTTACCATTGGCTTGTTAAGGATATTAAGTTCAGAGCTAATACTCAAATGTGCAGTAAATCTGCCATGGGTATCCCTAACATATGGTTGATATTCTTCATATCTTGAAACAAGATAGAATATTGCTGAAAAAATATCAAATGGTAAAGTCGAATCTTTATCGTAAGTGGGGAATAGGGCTTTATTGCCTTCATATTCAATGTGTTCAACATCAATATTGTCTATACCTCTTTGAAAAAGTAACCCCGATGACTTAACGAAAATGTCATCAGAATATGCTTTATCTGCATAAACCATTTTTGCAACATCAGCCGATAAAAACTCATCTAGATTAGTAGTAAGAGTACACTTTATTTTTAGTAGCTCTTTAAAAACAAGCCTGAACACATACCGCACCCGACTAGTACTTTTCGGAACGAAAACTAATAAATCTTCCATCATGCCAAAAGTACAGTAAATTAGCCTAGGTGAATAGAATGTAAACAAATTTAACAACTATTCTAATCCATTAATAAATTAACTATTTTTGAAATCTAATTTCTTTACATGAATAATTTTATTGTATCAGCTCGAAAATATCGCCCAGCAACATTTCATCAGGTTGTTGGTCAGGAATCTATAACATCTACATTGCAAAATGCCATTAAAAATAATCATCTTGCGCAGGCATTTTTATTCACTGGTCCGCGTGGTGTTGGTAAAACAACTTGTGCTCGAATATTGGCAAAAACCATTAATTGTGAAAATCTTACCACAGATTTAGAGCCGTGCAATGAGTGCGAGTCGTGTACATCATTCAATAATAATGCTTCTTTTAATATCCATGAGCTTGATGCTGCTTCTAATAATTCAGTTGATGATATTCGTCATCTTGTTGAACAGGTGCGTATTCCTCCCCAAGTTGGTAGGTATAAGGTATATATAATTGATGAGGTTCATATGCTTTCGCAGGCTGCATTTAATGCGTTTCTAAAAACATTGGAAGAACCACCAACTTATGCAAAGTTTATTCTTGCAACAACCGAAAAACATAAAATTATTCCTACAATTCTTTCAAGATGTCAGATATTCGACTTTAAAAGAATTACTGTTGAGGATATTGCAAATTATTTGGGATATATTGCAGATCAAGAAGGTGTTGAGGCAGAAATTGAAGCACGTCATATAATAGCACAAAAAGCTGATGGTGCAATGCGTGATGCATTGTCTACTTTTGATCAAATTGTGAGCTATAGTGGCAATAGAGTGTCCTATCAGGATGTAATTGAAAATTTGAATATACTTGATTATGAGTACTATTTTAAAGTTACTAATTACCTAACAAACAATGATATACCAAGCTTGTTGCTTATTTTTAATGAAATTATTGAGAATGGTTTTGACGGTCAGCATTTTATTGTTGGATTAGCAGAACATTTACGTAGTTTGTTGGTATTGCAAAGCCCTGCTACTATACAACTTATGCATGCCAGCGGTTCCTTAAAAGAAAAATATGTAAGTCAGGCAAATGCATGTTCCACAAATTTTTTATTGGATGCCTTGCAAATATGTAATAAGTTTGATTTAAGCTATAAAGCAAGTAGTAATAAGAAACTACATATTGAAATTGCTCTTCTTGATTTAAGTCGTATTACTTTGGTTTCTACCGCATCATCACACCAAACTTTTGAAAATAGAAAACCTGTAGTACCTGCAAAGGCTGAAGAAAAAAAACCAGAATACAAACCTTTTGAACCTCAAGTTTCTAAACCAAAAGCTGTTGTTAGTGCGGAACCTGAAAAAGTACCATCAAAGAGTGTTGTAGAAGAATCAAAACTAGAAGATGCTGATGCAGAAGTTACTAAAAAGCCCATAAAAAAATCATCATCAAAAGAAGGTGGCAAAGGAAGGATGATTAAAAACATTTCAATAAAGCAAAGTTTAGAAGCTTCAAGGAAAAAGAATGATGATGTTAATGAAATACCTGAGAGTATTATAATAACTGAGTTTTCGCAAGATCGACTTATTGAGGTTTGGGATTCGTTTGTTACTTCATATATGGATAAATCGCCAAGTTTTGCTAATGCAATAGCCAAATACAAACCTGTGTTAAAAGAAAACTTTAAAATTGAATATAAGGTTGACTCATTGATTATTACAAAGGATTTACTTTCGGTTACCTCATTGTTAGAATTTCTAAAAAATAATCTTAATAATAATCAAATAACTCTTAATCCAATTGTTACAGCTAAAGATGGTCAGAAGATTGCTTATACCGATCGTGAAAAGTTTGCTGAAATGACTAAAAAATATCCTAATATTAGTAAACTAAAAGATCAACTAAACTTGGAAATAGAGTTTTAATTAAAACTTAGTAATTTAATTCACGAATGTAATCCAGTTTAATATCGTTATATCTTTCTGTCTTGAGCTCTTTAATTAATCCAATCAACGTATTATAGGGTCCTTTTGTTACTGCCAAGTTTATTAACCATGCT
>Ga0164318_10004417_pt1 | contig 13520 bp, 15 predicted proteins | sample GuaBasSedimGuay9_FD_113734 | JGI IMG/M metagenome (GOLD analysis project Ga0164318, IMG submission 113734) | Subseafloor sediment microbial communities from Guaymas Basin, Gulf of California, Mexico - Guay9, Core 4571-4, 0-3 cm | ecosystem: Environmental > Aquatic > Marine > Hydrothermal vents...
CATCTCCCTGTTTGCAAATGAAGGTTATGCTCTATATGAGTTCTAACTTTCTATAAAAATTTGTATGCAGAGCAAGTGTTTGTTTTAATGAGGAGGGAATTGTTCTTTGAAAAATAAAAAAGAGTAGTTTTCCTGAGAAACAGAACTGGCAGAAACCATAGTATATAAACAGGAGATGGTAGAAATGGCAGAAAGAATCGTAAGAACAGAAATAGTTGTGGCTTTGGCAATAATAATTGTCTTAGCCGGAAGCACAACAGCATCGGCGTACGCAACGGCGGATAGTTTTCAAAATCCGCTAAATAGTTATGTGGTCACTGGTTATAGCTATGGGCAGTATTTGTGGAGCGGATTGTATCACTCGGGCGAAGATTTGAAAGCTGTGAAGTATGAACGAGTGCGTGCGATAGCCAATGGAAAAGTTGTTTTTCGGAAAAATGGTCCCAATCGCGACGGATGTGGATATGGACAGGTAGTGGTCATTGAGCATAAATTGCCTGATGGCAGTAAGGTATGTTCAATCTACGGACATCTTTCTGAAAGATATCCATTTGCGGCAATGAATAAGATAGTCACAAAGGGAGAGGTAATCGGACGGATCGGAAATGCTGGCGAGAATGGAGACGGAGGAGCTCATCTGCATTTTGGTATTCGCAAAGGTAAATACCAAAACTTTCTAGAAGGTCGAACTTCCAAATCTGGTCTCAACAATTTCCATAAGCCCTCTGACTACTTAAATCTTGTCAGAGCAACGGGTGCTTCCCGTGTATATCGCCTAAGTAACTTAGGCAACAAAGCTTGGATATCTTCGGCAAGCAAATTTAACTCTTGTGGCTTCAAATGGGGAGATATCAGACCGGTAACGAACAGAGAGTTGAACAGGCATGGCACTTTTCATCCTCAGGCAATTTATTTGCCCGCGGGAACATTTATTAAAAGGGCTAACAATCCTGAGATATCTCTGATTGCAAGTTATCAGGAAAGATCAGGCGTTAAAAATGTTTTCCGCAAACCGCTTGGTTCGTGGAGAGCATTTATAAGGCATGGCGGCAAATCAGATCTGAGCAATGTCAGAATTGTTTCTGACAAGGAGTACAAGTTATATACACAAGGGAGGACATTGTATTAAATAAAAATAAAAAGCGCAAACAAATAACTGCAAAATACAAGAAGGGTAAAACAAAAAAGTAGAATTTTTATTCTCCTTGTTATTTTTTTAAATTTCGTTGCTTTTTATTATTTTATATTTATAATTTCAAACTTATGACAAAAGTAAAAACAAACAAGATAATATTAGTAATACTGGTGTTGGGAATAGCTATGGCATTGGTATTTATTTTAACCATGAAACCGGATGAACCCGCCAAACCAGTAATTGATAATAAATCACAAACAAAGCAAGAACCGCAATCTATAATTAATGGCTGGAAAGTTTATCAAAACGAAGAATTTGGATTTAGGGTTGATTACCCGGAAAATTGGAAAATTAAAGAGAATAGTAATCAGTGTTTAGAATTAACTAGTCCTCAAACATTGAAATTAATAGAAGAGCAAAAAACTTTATTTGACGGAGAAAATTATGGTCCTTGGGGCGCTGATGTTACAATCTATTATTACTCTTCGGCAGAAGAAGAATATGTTAATAAAGCAAATGAACTGGGCGCGGCAACGATTGATGAATTAATTGAAAAGGACGATTCAATAGAAAAAATAGGAGAAATAAAAATTGATGACCAAAATGCTATAGAAGTTACAGAGCATGGCGAGGGAACATACTATAGTATATTTGTTGAAAATAATGGACATCTGTATAAAATATTTTTTAGCAATATAGATCTCAAGGGAGGATTATCAGAAACAGAAAAACAAATTCTTTTAACAATTAGATTTTTGTAAAAATTTGCTTGAAGACTATTTTAAGAAACGGATTTGCGAGTCCGTTTTTTTTATTTTAGAAATCTCAAGGATTCTTGGGATGATGGCATTGATGGATCTTTGGGAGAATTAATTTTAGGAGAAATAAGAAACAAAACAAACAACAACTAACCAAAAAAATCAGACATCAGGTTTGATTTAAACTACAAAAAGCGAGGAGCTTTATTTTTTTTAAGCTCCTTTTTTATTTGGGCTGGTTTTCTTTTTTGCATATTATTTCATTATATAGTATTATAATAGGTATAATGGTGTAATTCTCTGCAGAAAACATTGCGACAAAGTGGGAAGCGGGCTAAATGTTTAAATAAATCTATGTATGATCTTATAATTTTAGGCGCCGGACCGACGGGAATGGCGGCGTCAATTTATGCTTCAAGGTATAAAATTAGCCATCTGGTAATCGGCAATATTTTTGGCGGATCTCTTTTTAAGGCGCATAAGATTGAGAACTGGCCGGGAGAAAAATCTATCAGCGGTTCCGATTTGGTTATGAAATTTTACGAACACGCCAAAAGCTTGGGAGCGGAAATTATGGAAGAAGAAGTTGTGGAAATTAGCAAAGGTAACGGAGCATTTATCGCGAAAACAAATTTAAATAAAACATATCAATCAAAAGCAATTTTAATTGCCTTGGGAACAAAACATAGGAAACTGAATGTTCCGGGCGAAGAAGAATTTTTAGGGAAAGGTGTAAGTTATTGCGCTGTTTGTGATGGAGCGTTTTTTAAAGGTAAAATTGTTGCGGTTATCGGCGGTAGTAATTCAGCAGCAATGGCAGCGGAGATGCTTTCTGAATACACAGAGAAAACTTATTTAATTTATAGAAAAGAGATAATGAGATGCGAACCGGTTATTTTGGAAAGACTGGAAAAAAATCCTAAAATAGAAATTATCTATAATACAAATGTAGCGAAAGTAGCGGGAGATAAAAAGGTTGAACTGATCGAAATTGACAATAAATATAATGGCAGCGATAAAATAAAACTAGATGGTTTGTTTATTGAAGTGGGCTCGGTTCCTTTTGTGGATTTGGCAAAAAAGCTGGGAGTTGAAATTGACAAAAGCGGCTGTATTACCATAGAAGCAAACGGTGCTACTAATGTGGAAGGTATCTATGCGGCAGGGGATATTACAAATGGTTCCAACGGACTTCGCCAAATTGTCACCGCTGTTTCTGAGGGGGCGATTGCCGCAACGAGCATTTATGGATATTTAAAAAAATAATTTATTTTTATTACTTGTCATTGTGAGCGAAGTAAAGCGATAGCGGAACGGAGCGTGGCAATCCCGTAACTACATACAGAGAATTTAAGTACGGGATTGCTTCGTCGCCTTCTTGCGAAATGTGTTTACTTGGGCTTCTCGTAATGACAGAAACAAGAAAATTCTATAAATTAAAATTAACTTTATGTCAAAAGATCCATTTATAAATGCAACTAAACAATTGGAAAACGCGGCGGAGCTGTTGAATTTAAACAAGAATGTTCTAGAAATACTCAGAAATCCAAAAAGAATTTTTGAAGTGTCTATTCCCGTGGAAATGGATTCGGGAGAAGTGAAAGTATTTAAAGGATATCGTTCGCAGTATAATGATGCGCTGGGACCTTTTAAGGGTGGAATCAGATTTCATCCAAAAGTTAATTTATCAGAGATAAAAGCTCTTTCTGCATGGATGACTTGGAAATGCGCGGTGGTCGGATTGCCTTTGGGAGGCGGAAAAGGAGGAGTAATTGTTGATCCAAAAAAATTATCAGATAAAGAAATAGAGAAATTATCTAGAGGATATGTTCAAGCGTTAAAAGATTTTATCGGACCGGAAAAAGATATTCCCGCACCAGATGTTTATACCAATCCGCAAATTATGGCTTGGATGATGGATGAGTTTAGCAAAATAAAAGGATATAATGTTCCCGGAGTTGTAACGGGAAAACCGCTTGAAGTCGGAGGAGCGCGTGGAAGAAGTTTCTCAACGGCGCAAGGCGGAATTTATGTTTTGGAAAAGGCGGTTAAAAAATTAAAACTGAATTCTAAAAAAACAACTGTCGCAATTCAGGGTTTTGGAAACGCGGGATCTTTTATGGCTAAAATTTTAAGCGCGCTTGGATATAGTATTGTGGCAGTTTCAGACTCCCGCGGAGGAGTGGTTATGAATTATGAACCTAAGAATCGCGCTTTGGATATTAAAAGTATTATTAAGTTTAAAAAAGAAACAGGGTCCGTAGTGGGGTTTCCAGGGACTAAAACGATTACTAACGAACAATTGCTGAAACTTGATGTTGATGTTTTGGTGCCAGCGGCGTTGGAGAATGTGATCACGGAAAAAAACGCGGGACAGATAAAAGCTAAATTAATCATTGAGCTTGCTAATGGTCCCGTTACTCCCGAAGCGGATATTAAACTGGGGAAAAAAGGAATTATTGTTATTCCTGATATTCTGGCAAACGCCGGCGGGGTGATTGTCAGTTATTTTGAATGGGTGCAGAATTTACAGAATTACTATTGGAGTGAAAGAGAAAATATCAGTAAACTGAAAATAATGATTGAAAAATCGTTTGACAAAGTTTGGATGAAGAAAGAGTCTCTGGATATCAGTATGCGTCTCGCAGCTTATGTTTTGGCGGTGGAAAAAGTGGCGAAAGCGGAGGAATTGAGAAAAGGGTTATAGATTGTAAGAAAATTTTCAATATAGCTCCTCCCCTGATTAAGGGGATGCTGGGAGGGGTTAAAGGAAAAAGCGTAAAATTGTAACTTAAAATTAAAAAGATTGAAGCATCTTCTGACTTTTCTTTTGTGATTATAATTTTGCCTGTTTTCAAAATTCCCTCTGTCTTCCCCTTATCATGGAGAGGACGATTTATATGCGTTATGCCATAAAGTTTATTTGTTTCTTACATAAAAATGCTAAATAACAAACCAATATTTATTATCGCTAATTGGAAAATGAATCCGGTCAGTTTTGGTGAGGCGGATAGTTTAATAAGAACGATTAAAAAAGGGATCGAGAGATCGGATCAGGTAAAAATTATAATTTGCCCGCCTGCTGTTTATCTTTCTAAGATCAAAGTCAATTCAGGTTTTGAACTTGGTATTCAAAATATTTTCTGGAAAGACAAAGGCGCGTATACAGGTGAAATTTCCGCGGTTATAGCCAAAGGTCTAAAAGTAAGGTACACTATAGTAGGACATTCAGAAAGAAGAAAATATTTGAAAGAAACGGATAAAATGGTTAATCTGAAAATTCAAGCGGCTTTGAAGAATAATTTAAGTCCTGTTTTATGTGTTGGCGAAACTTTAAAAGAAAAACGAGAAGATAAAGCGAGCGAGATAATTACCAGTCAGTTAACGCTGGCTCTTGCTGATGTTGATAAATTCAAAATTCAAAATTCAAAATTCAAAATTGCATACGAGCCAATTTGGGCGATCGGTACGGGAAAGACCCCTTTGACGGACGAAATAATGAGTGCCAATCTCTTAATTAAAAAAATCATTTCCAGTCTTTATGATCGTAAAACAGCGGAGAAGATCCCAATTTTGTATGGAGGTAGCGCCAACAGTAAAAACGCGTTTGATTTTGTTGATAAAACAGGAATGGACGGACTTTTGATCGGCGGAGCATCGTTGAACGGGAGTGAGTTTGTGAGGATTGTGGGGTTGTTTGGGTGAGATTTATTTCTAAATTTATTTAGTAAATATGAATGAAATTATCTACATTCTAATAAATGAAGCTATGCCCGGATATGTAAAGATTGGGTTAACACAAATCTTGAGCAATGCATTCGTTCTTTAGATACTACAAGTGTACCACTTCCATTTGAATGCTTTTATGCCTGTACTGTCAAAGATGCCACACTCGTAGAGCAACGATTACATGATGCTTTTTTGGATAATCGTGTACGATCAAGTCGTGAGTTTTTTGAAATATCACCTGAACGCGTAGTAGCCGCTTTAAAATTGGCGGAGATTGAAAATGTAACACCAAAGCGCGATTTTGTGGAAACTCCGGAAGATCAACAAGCCTTAAACCAAGCAAGAACACGGCGAGCCGTATTTAATTTCAAGATGGCTGATATTCCAGTCGGGGCAGAGCTTTCTTATACAAAAGATGAAAGTATCAAAGCAAAGGTCGTTGATAAAAAACGAATTGAATTTAATGGAGAAATTGCAAGTTTATCTGCAGTAGCACAAAAGTTGCTTGGTTATTCATACCAAGTTCAAAGAACAGTCTATTGGATGTATGAAGGCGAAACTTTAGACGAGCGCCGTCGCAGATTGGAATCTGAAGAATAAAAATTATTGAAACCTCGTTGGCTCTATTCTCCTAAATAGAACCCCTTGTACAAATATAAAACATAGCTATGCTTGCATAAAATAAATATTGTAGTTAATAGGATCGCCTAGCGGAGTTTGACAACAGGCTCCAGTCGGGAGACTGGAGCCAACGAATAAAGAAATAAACAATTTTCTACTTTATAAACCTTTTAACTTTTAACTAAACCACATGACATTAATCAAAGAAATAATCAAAGAAGCGCAGGAGGGGAAATACGCTTTTGGAATGTTTAATACTTCCAACTTGGAAATAACACAAGGAATAGCGCGGGCAGCGGAAGCAAAAAATATGCCGGCAATGATTGGAGTAACAGAAACAGCCATAAAGTATGCCGGTTTTTTACCTTTAATAAATTTAGTAAGAGGAGTTATAGCAGAGTCAAAAGCAGATCTCGTTTTACATCTTGACCATGGCAAAGATCCAAAAATTATTAAAAAATGTATAGATGAAGGTTTTGAGTCAGTAATGGTAGACGCATCTTTTTTCGAGTTTGAAAAAAATGTGGAAATCACAAAAGATATTGCCAAATATGCCCACAAAAAAGGTGTTACTGTTCAGGCGGAACTTGGGAAAATTCCAAGAGTAAAATCAAAAACAGAGGTTGGAACAATGCTTAAAAAAATGGAGAAGACGGATCCGGATGAAGCTGCGGAATTTATTGAAAGGACAAAAGCTGATACACTGGCTGTGATTGTTGGTAATGTTCATGGAATGTATAAAAAAGAAGGAAATCCGCATCTTGATCTGGATTTGCTCAAAAAAATCAAAGAGAAAATTTCAACTCCTTTTGTTCTTCATGGAGGATCCGGAACACCATCGGAAGATGTGCAAAGAGCTATTCTGGAGGGTGGTATCATTAATGTAAATATTGATACTGAGATCAGAGTTGCTTTTATGGCGTCAATAAGCGATTTTTTCATTAGCGGACAAATGGTAACCGATCCGAGGAAGGTCTTATCTCTAGCTCGCGATTCAGTTCAAAGAAAGGTTGAAGAAAAAATAAAATTATTCAGATGTGGCAAATAATTAAAATAATTATAAAAACAATGAAAGAAGAGAATAAAAAAAATATAAAAAATGATGAAATAAAAAACAATGAAGAGAAAAGCAATTCTTTTCTGTCTGAACTGAAAGATTTTTCTTTTGATACAATAAAGATTGTTGTGATAAGTTTGATCATAATAATTGGGATTAGATCTTTTGTGATGCAACCGTTTTTTGTAAATGGACAAAGTATGGAACCAAATTTTCACGATGGCGATTATATTATTGTTAATGAAATCGGTTATAGATTTGATGATCCCAAAAGGGGGGATATTGTCATTTTTCATTATCCTAATGATCCCAGTCAATTTTTTATAAAAAGAATAATTGGACTTCCCGGAGAAAAAATTGAAATAAAAAATAATGAAATAACTGTTTACAATAAAGAACATTCTGATGGGTTTACGATTGATGAATCCTATATTCCCAGAAGCGCTATAATATTAAAAGATTATTCTCAGGAGCTTAAAAATGACGAATATTATGTTTTAGGCGATAATAGAATGGCAAGTTCCGATTCACGCGTCTGGGGTGTTCTGGAAAGACATTATATAGTGGGAAAAGCGTGGATCAGAGCTTGGCCGTTTAATAATTTTTCAATATTTAAAGGTATGGAATATTAAATCTTGAATCTGGAACAAGTACTTTTTAGCACTAGAATGTAATGGTGTCTAAATTCTAAATTTAATTTTATGAATATAATAGCCATTTGTGGAAGTCCGCGAAATGGAAACACAGAATTTACATTAAAAAGAATTTTAACCAAAGCCGGTGAATTTGGAGCAAGTACCGAGCTTATTTTATTACGCGAAAAAAGAATTGAATTTTGTGATGGATGTTTGAGCTGTAATTCTTCCGGCAAGTGTAAAATAAGAGATGATATGCAAATTATTTATCCAAGACTTGAAAGCGCAGATTTGATAATTTTTGGAAGTCCGAATTATTTCAGCAATATGACGGGAATGATGAAAAATTTTGTAGATCGATTGAATCCTTATTACGCGAACAAGGCGCTTAATGAAAAAAAGATGGTTGTTACCATAATTGGAGAGACAAATAACAGTAATTCAATTGGGAAAGTTATAAACAGTTTTGAGGCTGTGGCTAATAGTTTTAAAATGTCTTTTGTTGGCGACCTTTTCTCAACCGCGAAAAATCCGCAAGATGTAGAAAATAATCCGGATGATATAAAAAAAATAGACGAATTTACGGAGGGATTGATTGGGAATGAATAAGATGAGATTAATTGAAATAGAATTAAACTAGAATCTATATGTTATTTTATTTTTGTCATTTCTGTGGAGGCGCGCAATAGCTTAAACTATAAATATCATTATAGTAGTTGAAATATTACAAAACATTACTTCTGGTTTGTTTGCAATACTTTTATTATAAAATGACGCTTGATGAAACTTCATCTGGATTCCCGCCTTCGCGGGAATGACAACTTTGAACGTGTAAATTTTATAATTTTCAATTTTATAAACTTTCTACTTTTTAACTCCAATATATGCCAAGAAGAAAAAAACAAATAAGTGAAGCGCCAAAACGCGCAAGAAAAAAAACAACTCCTGTTCAGGCAGTTAAGGGAATAAGAGATATACTTCCTCAGGAATGGTTTGTCTGGGATCATATCTTAGATGTGAGTGAAAAATTATGCCGTGATTTTGGATTTGGAAAAATTGAAGTTCCAATTCTAGAGCATACGGAATTGTATGAAAGGGGAGTGGGACAGGTTACAGACATAGTTGAAAAGGAAATGTATTCATTTAAGACACAGGGAGGAAGTGAAGTGTCATTAAGGCCGGAAGGAACTGCCGGAATTGTAAGATCATATATTGAGAATGGAATGAGCAGATGGCCGCAACCGATAAAGTTGTTTTATACAGGTCCGATGTTTCGTTATGAACAGCCGCAAATGGGAAGATATAGAGAGCATCACCAATTCGGGATTGAAGTTTTTGGCGATAAAAGTCCCGTAATTGACGCGCAAGTTATATATTTGGCATGGAAAATATTTCAGAAAATTGGAATTAAAAATATTTCTATTCAAATAAACAGTATTGGATGCGAGGAATGCAGAAATAACTATAAAAAACTTCTAGTTGATTATTATGAAATGAAAGTGAACAAACTTTGTACTGACTGCAAAAAAAGACTGGTAAAAAATCCAATGCGTCTTCTTGATTGCAAGGAAGATAAATGTATGCAAGTTTCTTCATCAGCTCCGCAAATAATAGATCATCTTTGCGAAGATTGTCATAATCACTTTAAAAGTGTTTTGGAATTTTTGGATGAGCTTGAACTTCCCTATGTTCTGAATCCAAACCTTGTTCGCGGGTTGGACTATTATACGAGAACGGTTTTTGAAATATGGCCAAGCGGTGAAGAGTCAGAGTCAAGACAATCTTCTTTCGGGGGAGGAGGAAGATATGATAATTTGGTAAGGTATCTTGGCGGTGAAGACACTCCGGCGGCTGGGTTTTCTTTTGGGATTGAAAGGGTTGTGGAAAGAATTTTGAAAGATGGATTTAGCCCAAAAATAAAATCAACGAGAAAAGTCTTTCTTGTTCAACTTGGGGATACGGCAAGAAAAAAAGTGTTAAAACTTTTCAATAAACTTATAGACAATAATATTTCGGTGAGCGAATCAATCGGGCGCGGAAGTATAAAATCGCAACTTAAGATTGCGAACAGACTTAATTCAAAACTGGCTTTGATTGTTGGACAGAAGGAAGCAATAGATGATACTGTAATTGTCAGAGATATGGAAAGTGGAATGCAAGAAATTGTAACAATGGAGAAAATAGTGGCGGAAATAAAAAAAAGAGTGAAGAAGTAAATATGTTTTAGCAGTTATTATCCAGATATAGCAATACTGTTCTAGATTTCCCGATTTGTGCCCCGTCGCGGTCTCTTAGCAGGGGGGGGTGTAATGAGAAAACATACAAGCTTTATTTTGCCGGAGTCTTTTGCTGATATGCTCCAGCGAGGCATAGTTTGTTTGGGGAAATTTAAAATAATGCCACTATATATATGTTGCATAAATTGAAAAATTTTATTTTGGATATTCTTTTTCCGATTCAGTGTCTTAAATGCGGGAGAGAATTTGAAAATCTGGAGCCGAAAGAAAGATGGATTTGCGGAGAATGTCTTGAAAAAATAGAAATAAGAGAAGAACAGGTTTGCCCTGTTTGTGAAAGATCAAGTGAAGAAGGAAGGACGCATTACAAATGCAGGAAGGAAACTTCACTAAATGGGCTTTGGGTAGCTACCGAATATAAAACAGTAAGTAGCGCGATACATAAATTTAAGTTCAATTTCATAAAAGATATCTCTTTCCCGCTTTCTGAAATTATGGTGAAAAGCGTTTTGGAAGTTCGGGAGCTTGGTGACTTTCATAATTTGCTTCTATCAAACTTTTCTCAGGAAAGCGGAGAAGAGGAGATTTATACGGAGAAAGTGAAAAATAAAAAAACGGAAACAGTCATAGTTCCCGTTCCGCTCCACAAAAGAAGATATAATTGGCGCGGATTTAATCAAGCGTTTTTATTATCAGAATATATCGCAAGCAGATTTAATCTATTAGTTGATGAAAATTTGATAATCCGCGGAAAAAATACAAGACCGCAAACTAAAATAAGATCAATGGAAGAGAGAAAGAAAAACATAAAAGGAGCATTTCTTTGTCCGCGAAGCGATTTGGTAAAAAATAAAAATGTAATTATTATTGATGATGTTTGTACAACCTTGGCGACGCTGAATGAATGCGCAATTGAACTTAAAAAAGCAGGAGCAAAAGAAATCTGGGGATTGGTTGTAGCGAGAAGATAAAAAAGTAACATTCAGAGGTTGTTGATCTTTTCCAATTGTTCCTCCCCTTAGATAAGGGGAGGTTAGGAGGGGTTTGAAAAACTGGCTTAAACAAGTTTAACCTCTAATCTTTGTTTTTCGCCATCGTTTTAATGCACTTAGTACAGATGTTAATTTTTTCTCCGTCAACGATCTTCTTTTGAATGTTTATATATTGCTTTTTTTTAGTCGCAATATTGGAATGGCTGCGGGTTTGGCTGAATCTTGTTCCTCTGCCGCAAATTTGACATGTTCTGCTCATAAAGATAGAATTATTATATTAAATTGTTCTATTTGGCAATACAGCAATTTAATAACATAATAGTCTAATTAATTAATTTTGGCAAGTATGTTTGAAATATTACACGTTTTTTCTTTCATTGTTCTTATTTTTTCAATTGTCATTCATGAGTTTTCTCATGGTTGGATGGCGGACCATCTCGGTGATCCGACGGCAAGACATATGGGACGGTTAACTCTCAATCCTATTCCGCACATTGATCTAATGGGATCAATTATTATTCCGCTCATTTTGTTAATATCAAATACGGGGTTTATAATTGGCTGGGCAAAACCGGTGCCTTATAATCCTTATAATCTGAGAGATAAAAAAAATGGCGAAATGCTCGTAGCGCTTGCCGGACCTGCTTCAAATTTGTTGCTTGCTTTGATTTTTGGAATTATAATTAGAGTTCTGATAATCCAAGGAATTGAAATAGATTCAAGTATCATTTCATTTTTTAGCATAGTGGTTCTTTATAATATACTTTTGGCTATTTTTAATCTAGTACCCATTCCTCCTTTGGACGGTTCCAAAATACTGTTCCATTTTCTGCCATACTCAGCGCATAATATTAGAGAGACACTGGAGAGAAACGGGATGCTGTTTCTAATAATATTTATACTTTTTGGCTTTAAGCTTATATTGCCAATAATGTTCTTCTTGTTCTATTTGTTCACTGGAATGTAATTTACGCTACTTAAATTTTTTTATTTGGTATGATATTGTGTTGGTGAAAAATGAGTAACAATTCAATAATCTAACCTCCGGGCTTTTTGTTTGGAGTACAATTTAGGCGATCCGAAAGGGTTGCCGCTGACGGGAGATCTTTTTTGTGAAAGTTTAATAAAATTTAAAAAATATGAGAAACTTTATTAAAGAAAACAAGGAAGGAATAACAGGCATAATAATATTAAATTTGATAATAATTTTAATAGCATATGGAGGTAATTTGTTGATAAAAAATGGTAGAGAGGAAACATTGTTGCTTATTTTAACTTTTTTATTTTTTGGGCTTATTATTGTATATATGTGGAAGAGGGAGAGTGAAAAAAATACGAACAATTATTACATTTCGCCCATAAATTTTATAAGGAAACAAAAAAAATGAAAGCTGACGAAGATGATTATGAAGATTATGCTTTGGGTGATTTTGAAACAGAATTTGAAGATTGGTTAAAAGAAAAAAAATATGCGAAATATGATGAAATATAAAAACGAAATGTTATTTTAGGTTATTTACCAAAAAACTCACAAACCAATTCAATAACAAAACCTGCTCTAATCAAAGCAGGTTTTAAATTGGGAAATAATCGTCGTAGGGGTTGACCTGTGTGTCAATCCTTAATATGGGACAAAATAAAATCTATCGTATTCTCAGGGCAGACACGCAGGTCTGCCCCTACGACTACAACCCAGAAAAATCTCCCTTGACACCACTCACAACTGTGGTAAAATAATACCACACTTAATATATCTAAAAAAATAGAAAGAGAGGTGAATAAAAATGAGTAATCTTAAAAAATTTGGGAAGGATTTAAAACGCTTGAGAATTGAAAAAGAATTGAGTTTGAGAGAAGTTTGCAAATTAGCGAATTATGATCCGAGCAATTGGAGTAAAATAGAAAGGGGAGTAATATCTCCGCCGTCAGAAGAAAAAACTTTGCGCAAATGGGCAAAGATATTAGGGTTGTCTAAAAAAATAAAAGAATCTCAAGAATTTATTGACAAAGCCGAAATAGCGCAAGGAATCATTCCGCAAGATATTTTATCCAAAAAGAACGCCGTGAAATGTATGCCAGCTTTTTTCAGAACTCTTCGCAATGAAAAACCGACCAAAGAAGAAATTGATCAGCTAATAGAATTAATTAGAAACGCGTAATTATAATTATGAATTATTCAGACATTAAAATTCCGTTTGTAGACAAGGAAAAAATAAAAAGAAAAAGAAAAGCTGATTTGTTCAGAGAGAAATTTTGGAACGATTCTGTTCCTGTTGATATAGAAAAAATAATAGATCTTAAATTAGAAATAGACATTATTCCTCTACCCGATTTAGGTGATGTCTTTATTAGCTCA
>Ga0164318_10004418_pt1 | contig 13520 bp, 12 predicted proteins | sample GuaBasSedimGuay9_FD_113734 | JGI IMG/M metagenome (GOLD analysis project Ga0164318, IMG submission 113734) | Subseafloor sediment microbial communities from Guaymas Basin, Gulf of California, Mexico - Guay9, Core 4571-4, 0-3 cm | ecosystem: Environmental > Aquatic > Marine > Hydrothermal vents...
GGGGGTCGCGGGTTCAAATCCCGCCCGGCCCACCATCTTACAATACTATCTTTTGAAGTTCTTTAAGAAACTCCTCTGTCATTTCTCGAGGTATCCTGACAGAAGCGGCTTTTTCATGTCCTCCTCCACCTCCACCATATTTTTTTGCAATATCTGGAAGTATTTTCATTGCGTTAAATGCTAGGGAGGGCGGAACTCTACACGTCACAATAGTTTCAAAAGGACCTGCGTTAAATAATATGAAGACTATTTTTCTTGATCTACTTGCGTGATATGAGGCTATTTTACCAACGTATCCATGAACGCGCGTGTTCCTCAGGTCTATTATCATGATTTTGTCTGTCTCATAGATTATTCTTTCCTTAGAATGCTTAGTTAATTCTTTTAGTTTTTGTACCGCTTCTTCGTATCTCTTGAGAACTAAGTCATTTATTAGCTCTTTATGCCTAGCCCATAGTTTCACTATTTTTGTCTTGAAGTTATCGTCAGCTGGGTAAGCTACAAGTGAAGAGCCGATATACTCAATATACTTCGATAACGGATCTCTTTCGCTTATTTTTCGTACTTTGTCTCCTACTTCACCCATAATTACAAGCTTCTTATAAAATTCTGGGTTACTTGTTTCTTCTAGAAAATTTTGACCAATGATAGTTACGGTTGAACCTTTAAGCGAGAAAAGAAGCGTGATGCCTAGTTCCACTAGTTCTTCAAGATGTTGAAGAGTGGCTCTGTGATGGTCTATCCATATAATCTTAATACCCCTATTCCTTATTACTCTTAATTCATAATATGTTCTTTTCCAAGTTGCTTCGTCCAGACCTATATCAAGTATGTAAAGTTTTTCTAATTTCTCGCCTAGTCCAATTCTCCTCAAGAGTGAATGAAGACTGAAAGGCTGTGTTATCTGTATATTTATCCTCTCCTTGAAGTTCTTATTTAGCAAAGTGTCATAGAGTATACTAGCCGAGGTTAGTCCGTCAAGATCTCCATGTGTTACAATTGTTATCAATTTTTAATCAACCTTCCACTTTTTAACAATATTATTTAAAAATTTTTTGATTTTACAGCAAAGTAAGCCTTTGACCTTGCATTCAATATCTAAGATTGGATATAGGGATACTGTCATGCACTCATAGCCAGTTAGGGTTTTTCTCAGTTCTAACAAAAGTTTTTTAGCATCCTCAAATGAGATAGGGTGATATCTTATAGTGAGCTTGCCATTACAGGAATATCTACTCTTCTTAGTAAATTCAACATGTATTCTTCCGCCCTTTTTAGAAAGTATTTTTCGAGCCTCTAGCATATCATTCTCTACCCATACCAACCAATCATTTCTGAGAAGATTTTCTCCTATACTCTTTAGTGAGAACGCTTGTGCTATTTCTGGCCTTAGGAGCAATAAAGCATCGAGAATCTTAAAGAGAAACTCGTCAGTACTTCCGAAACGTAGCTCGGCTTCCCGTGGAACAAACACGACAGAGTTTTGCTTTTTCATATAGCTCCATTCCAATTGACTATAAATAAAGTCCTTCAGTATCTCAGCTTCATAGGGATATAATGGAGATATCGTAAAGCGGAGTAGAATCATTCCGTCCTTTATCCTCTTGAATACAGCTTCAATTGATACATCATCTATAGTATAACTCCACGAAAACTCCATTAATATCCCTATAACTGGCCTACCCTATATTACTATTCTCTAAGTTTAAAAATTAATTTAAGAGTTATATAAATGAACTTAGTAATCAAAGGTGAAGATAGGCCCATATGAAGGCTCGTAAAATCGGGAAATACCTACGTTTCAAGAAGGAATATATCGATAAGATACTTAGAGGCGAGAAAACGACAACTATTAGAAGAGGAATATTATCACCGTCTCACGATGTAGTGTATCTCGAAAGTGACGGTAAAATCTACGGTGAACTCGTTCTCAAATCAGTCAGATACACAAAAATATCTAAATTAAGAGACAGTGATGCGGTAGCTGATGGATTCAAGGATCTTAAGGAACTAAAGAGTGTACTAAGCAGTATATATCCTGGAATAAAGGAGGATGAGTGGGTGACTATTATTAAATTCAAACCTCTCATGACCTTAGAGAAGCCCATTCAAAAGGCTGACAAGGTCGTTTTATCAGAGGATGAGATTTACAAGATCTCACGATTTGTTTTAGCGTATGACTTTCCAAACAACTTTAGAGAGAAAAGAATTTTTTCAGCATTAATTTATACAAGAGGTAATATTGAGAAAGCTCTAGCGGAATTAGGTGAAGATTTTTCAAGAGAAGAGATCATCGAGATTCTAAAGAGATATTCTAAGAAACTGAAGTTTTAAGGTCTTGAGCTACAATAATCGATTTTAATCGATAATATATCTTCTACTTCTGTTTTCTTAATAGCACCTTCTCTCAGTATGCAAGGTTTTCTCGATGTTGTGTCGACTATGGTTGAAGGTAATCCGAGTGCTGTTCCGCAATCTACTATTAGATCGACCTTCTTCGTTATCTCTTCTTTCACTTCTCCAACAGACTTGGGAGGAGTTTCTCCAGAAATATTTGCACTTGTGCCAGTAACAATACCTTCCGAGAGCTCTATTATCTCTAGTGCAACTGTGTGGTTCGGCATTCTCAAAGCAAGTTTATCCGATCCTGCTGTGACAATTCTCGGGACAGAGATATTTCTCATCTTGAAGACTATCGTTAACTGTCCAGGCCAAAAACGTTCAATTAATTTCTCAGATAATGTATTTACGATAACGAGATCGTGCAACTTTTTCTTATTTGATATCAGAAGAGGTATAGGCTTCGTTAGAGGTCTCCTCTTTATTTCATAAATTCTCTTAACCGCGTCTACATTAAAAGGATTTGTTGCAAGGCCATATAATGTGTCTGTTGGTATTATCACGATTTTTCCCGCTCTTATGAAGGAGGCTGCTAATTCGATTTTATCTATTTCTTCGGGTTCTTTAATCTTTAACACTTTCGAAGAAATATCATCGTTTTCGTGCATATTTCTCACGGTGTTCTCTACTATAAACACTTTCTAACGCTTTAATTAGTTTATTTGCAAGCTCCTCCTCTTTACTCATGAGTCTATCATAGTAAGTTAAGAATTCATCCTTTATCTCCTTGATAACGTCCTCTGGTTGAACGATTCCTTCTGCAATTTTCTGGAGTTTCCTTTCCATTCTTCCCCTAACTTCAGGTTCAACAATTTCTGGAACGGTTTCGTATAGGGATGTTGCTAAGATTTTTCCAAGTGCGGTTGGTATGCATCTCTTTTTCTCAACAACGAAGTATCTTCTTTTGATATTTGTTTGTATATGGTCTTGCATCGTCGCGTCGGTACCTATACCATATTTCTTCATTAACTTCAAAAGCTGTGATTCTGAAAGATAGGGTGGAGGTTTCGTTTCCTTTTCTATAATTCTAACTTCTAATACTTTCAGTTTATCGCCTGGTAAAAGGTACGGAAGAATGTTTTCGCTAGGCTTATCGTAGGGATAGATGAGATAAAAACCTTCTCTGATGATCTTTTTTCCTTCACTCACAAAAGTTTCTCCTCCAATATCAATCATGATTCTCTGTTTTTCAATAATTGCTGGTTCGCTTAATGTAGCGAAGAAATGTCGTACTATAAAATCGTAGAGGTTCCATCCTTTCTTGCCATACTTTTTCATAATATATTCCTTTGATACATTCTTTAGCGGGTATATCGGCGGATGTGCCTTATCATCTTCTTTCCCTTGCCTAGGCTTGATTTCCTTAGATAGAAGCTTTTTAACGAATGGGCCTAGATCTTCGCGGGTTACAAAAATCTTAACTATCCTTGAAAGGTCTATCGTCCTAGGATATATGGTTGTTTCAGTTCTAGGATAGGAGATAATACCATCCTGATAAAGGTTCTCAGCAATGTTTAAAGTCTCCTGCGGCCGTATGTTCAAAAACTGGCTTGCCCTTCTCTCAAGTTCAATAGTATTCAAAGGTTCTGGGGGAAGAACACTACGTTCTTCATATAATGACTCTTTAACAGTTGCATTCCCTGCATACTTTATTTCGTCTAAGATACTCTTTGCATCGCCTATTTTCTCTATCTTTTCCTTTATATAGCGTGCTTCGAAAGTTTTAATTCCATCGCTGAGCTTTGCAATCAAGGTGAAATACTTTTTCTTTTCGAATTTTTCTCTTTCTAATGCTCTCTTAACAACTAAGTACAGAACAGGTGTTTGACAAGGTCCGTAGCTGATAAATTTTCCTCGTGGAAGCACGTTCTTCCTCTTCTCTATCATTAGGGTTAATGTCCTTGTGAATGCTGCTCCTATGGTTAAATCTACTATCATCCTAGCAAAAGCCTTGTTTGCAAGGTTTGGATTTGGAGCCGTCAGATTTCTTATGGCATTATAAATATCTTCTCTTGTTACAGCAGAGAACCAAGCCCTATCAAACCTTATGTAAGGATTATATCTTTTCATGATGCTCATTACTTCAAACGCTATACTTTCACCTTCTACATCAGCATCCAATGCTAGAATTACGTGATTAGTTTTCTTGCTCAATTTTTTAAGAAGGTTATAGTACTTCCATCCGCCCTTTCTAACAACTTGTATGGGGTTGATAAAGAATAATTCCCTTGGATCTATATCTTTCCACTTATTCATCTTCTTAGGGAAGTCAAAATTTAGTATATGACCGCTAACGCCGAGTGACAACATTGTTCTGTTTTTGAATTTAAACACATATAAAGTTACCCTGTCGACAGAGAGTATCTTAGGTCGATGAGGGTTCGATAACGTGTAAGCGAAAGCTTTGGCAACACCGGGTTTTTCGGCTACAATTATTGTATCATAAAATTCTTGCATGTTGCTCGATGACTACTTTCTTTTAGATTTCTGATTTGACTTCTTTTCTACTCCTTTCACGATTATGCCTATGCCTAGGAGTTTCCTGAAGCATTTATCAAGAAAACGTACGTATGAACCTTTCTGACCAATAAATGCTCCCATTTCCGCAAAATTCACCTTTACTTCTAAATATGGTCCTATGATGTCCAGATCAAAAATATGTTTACTTATCCATCCTAAAGGATGGAGGGCTACCAAGATATTTTTGAGATCTGGTGATAGAGATGCGGCTCTTAGAAACATTTTAAGCTCTTCCTGTATTTTTTCTATTCTCTCGCCTCCTTTCCCTATTATTCTTCCTAGAAATTCTTCTTTTGATATAACCAGAATATCGGGTGAATTTTTTATGTTCAGCTCTTTCTTTAGCTCGTCAGTTGAAAACACTGTTACGATATCTGCGTCAGGGCTAAACGTGAGTATGACATCTTTTGCATGCTCCTCAACTTCGTTCAGTTTCCTCTGTCTCAGCATCATTTCCAAGTAAAGTTTAAAACCTATCTTTGCTCCCGGTCTCACTATATCTTTCGTCCCCAAATCTATAACTAAACTTTCTTTTTCGCCGAGAATGAGTTCTCTTATTAAAATAGCATTATTGGTTCCATTGGGACACACAAATAAGGGGTCTCCGGCAATAACCAGTTTAGAGTTTGTACCCATTCTTACTAATGCTTCCGTTATAACTCTAGAAGACAGAAATTGAGCATCATCTATAAAGATGAAGGAATTGTTAAATGTCCGTCCAGTGAGCAAGTTCGGATCGATTATAACAAACCTTTTTTCTCTAATTAGGCTATCCAGTACGTCATCAGTATGAGGTGAGGGTAAAATGTCTCTCACATACGTAAGCACTATTTCGTTATATGTTTCCTTAAGGTCGATGATACTGTAACTTTTGCCTGTTAGGGTTTCTGAAACAGGTCTCATTAGGACAAGCTTTGAGTACCGTCCTTCGACAACGCTTTTCAAACCATAGAGTAAAGACATATAACTCTTACCGGTACCGCTAGGCCCAAATACACCTAAGATATCTACTTCGGGACTCTTTAATGCAGCTAGGAATTTCTTCTGATTCGGTGTTAGCGGTTTTATTTCTATTCCGTTACTCATTTTAATACCCTTAATCTTTTATAATAAATTACCCAGTGATGTTTAATAGTATTTAGGATTTTGGGATTCACGATGATTAAAAGGAATCTCTATATGATAGTTATCATCTTTATCTTTTTAACATTTTCTAATATCTCATTTTCCTGTTACGGTATTCCGTTTGCGTATAAGGTATACACCATCGAAACAGAGTATACATTATATAATAAGGGGAACAGCACTATTTGGGTGGATCTCAACAAGATACAGCCTGGATTCTACTTAGCATTGGATATAGATGGATGGCAAAACCTAATCAATTTTACATTCTACATAAATGGCAGCCAGTCAAATAAGGTAAAAATTATGGTAGATGGCTCAGGCAATAAGAGGCTAGTATTTAGTAGTTCTCTGAAAATTAGACCGAAAGAAAAGATAGTCCTAAAGCTGATCCAGAACGTAAGAGTAAACTCTGTGACACCACTCTTCTCAACAAGAAAAAAGATATGTATGCCAAAAACTAGCGTGTCTCTAGGAAATTTGAGTTTTAATGAAAAGGTCTTCAAGAGGTACCTCAGTACTAGAGGTTTTTGGAGAATAGATTCGGATATAGCTAAAATATCAGATAAAATTGCGACTTCTTCAACTACAGTGAGAGAATATATTTTGGCAATCCTAAGATGGATAATTGTTAATATTCAGTATAATATTTCGAAGCGTGGCGGTATAGCACCACCTAGGTTAGTAATCAAGTCAAAAAAAGGAGCTTGTGGTGAATTTTCCTCGCTAGTAGTTGTTCTGGCGAGAGCAAAGAGAATACCTGCATATCTCTATCTTTCGTACTATTATGATCCTAACTTAAATGTTAGCATTAAGAGTGGGGACTTTTCCTACGCGATGGTACATGCCTTTCAACATGTCTTTGCAATGGTTTGTCTCAGTGAAAATGTAAGCCTACCGGTAGATTTAACGCTTCCGAAACGTAATCTGGGAGAAGAAATAGATGCAATAGATAATGCTGGCATAAATATCATGGACAATATAATAATTGTAAACAGGATTATTGATCAAGACCCTAATGATTTTCTCATGATTTCGTCACCAACAAAGAATGTTTCAATATCGTACAAGGTAACTATAATGCAGAAAAGTGGTACTGTCTTCATTATAGAGAAGAAATTGAGGCCATTCTACCTAATATTGCTTCTGGTAATCGTCGTTGTAATCGCTATCATTATATTTCTTAGGGAGCGTACGGATCTATAATTGTTGGTTTTAACATGTTATTTCAATCGTCTACCACAGTAAGGGCATACGATATGTATATCTCCATAGGGTAGTTCACGTCCACAGTAAGGACAGACCTTTTTTGCGTTCTTACTCTGCTTTACAGGCTGAATTTGCGCTACATTAGCGACATTCTGGGGACTTGGCAATACTGGAACCTGTTCAATCTTTGTGGCTATAGGTTTTCTCTCTGTCTTCATTGGAATACTTACTGGAGGTGTTGGATATTCGGGAACCATCTCTTTATATGCAACGCCGACCTTTTCTTTAATAGGATATTCTTGCCTTAGAACTTCAACTATCCTAGCAAAGAGATAGAAGGTATAGGCATCTATGACACTTTTGAGTGAAAGCCAGAGAAATAGGATCAAGATTATCGATGATATGGCTGGTAGTGGAGTGAAGAGAAAGCTTTCTGGAGCAGGGTTTTGTAAGTATGCAATTATCACTGAAAACAGTAAACCAATTATGAAGAATATCAAGGATTTTATCAGCCTTCTATTATAGAGAACTTTAGCTTTTGAAGGCTGTCTTTTCTCCTTTTTAGGTTTAGCCACTTTAAACACCTATGCCATCATTATAGGGCTTCATTTAATTTTTTTCACTTCATCAATTCTTCGCTTGGACCTCTAATCATCAGCCCTTTACAATAGAAATAATTATTTCAACAGTATATAATTTTTGATTATCCAGTTAGGATTCGCTTGAAACCACAATTTTCTCTATCTTTACTTTTCCATCCTTGTCCGAATTTAATGTTGCCTCGATATAGGGGCTTTTTAGTAGCTTTTCGTACAATTCTTCTTTTTCAAGTTTTACTACAGGGTTCCCAATTCTTACTTCAATACCAAGGACTTCTATAAGATCCCTTACTGTATGAGCGATTTCTCTTCCTCTACTACGTATCCAGACAAGCTCATCTTGGGCATCGTATAGTTCTTTTTTAGCCTGTATCAATTGTATTTTCACATCTTTTGAGAGCGTGTCATTTTCTAATAGGTTATTGATTATTGAAAGCGCATTCCTTATATGCATGTAGGCCATCTTAGCTCACGATATTATAGTAAGTGTTGTATAGTTATCAAATTTTCAAAACGATCAAGCACGTAATACAATTGTAATACGTTTATATGATCATTCTTAAAGAATACATAAAATCCTTGACACAACTACTTATAGCCGTTATCCAAGGCTTTTCAAAGGTTTTATCTTTATCCGCTATTCTTTCAAGGTTTTCTATTCTGAACGAAACAGGAGGATGAGGGTCCCAGGAAAGCCAGTACATTAAGCGCGCTGACGGTTTTCTCATTTCTACGAGAAGCTTCCTTGCTCCTATTTTCCTTAGTGCTGAAGCTAATGAATGCGGTCTATTTAGGAAAAGTGCAGAATCGATGTCGGCTCTAGCCTCCACAAACTTCGCCACAAAAAACAGTAGTGTTAATGAAATGTACATATAGATCATTAGTAGTATAAAATCTAAAGTTGACATATAGAGAGGCCAGAATATCATTGTGACATATACCCTAGTTATATACTCGAGGCTACTTAGCACGAAGAACGTAACTATATCATGTCTTTTCAAATGGCTTATCTCATGTCCTATTACACTCATAAGCTCGTCGATGTTCAGGTGCGTTAACAATCCTGTCGTTATGATTAGTGAAGAGAACTTTGAGGATACTCCGGTGGCTGCAGCATTGGGGATAATTATGTTGGAAAGATAAATTGATGGTTCCGAAACATTATACTCTCTGACAACTGACGAGACTATCTTGTATAAGTTTATTTTCCGTACCTCTAACTCGTATTCATTCTCTTTTAGACCGTACTCCGACAGTATTTCTTTAATTTTCTCATTACTCAACTCTCCTAAAGTTTCGTAATATATGCGCTTCTTGATTTCATAACGTTTAGGGAAGAAGAGTCTCTGAATCTCCTGCTGATACCTAAAAATTGAGAGCTTTATTCCAACTAGATACACAAATGGCGATTTCTCGTTTATAATCCAGTCGCCCATAACTAAGGCCACAATCTTAGGAGAGATAAGAATTAGTGGTATCTGGGAAAGCAAGAGAACAATAGGGGTGTAGTAGGGTCCTGCTACCAGATAGACGGCATATGAGACGACTATAGATAATGCAAACATGAATATAAGATTTCCGAGGAAAAGTTTCTGAAGCAAGGATTTTACCCCAGATTCAACACGTGGGGGTACAATCTTTTGTCCTGGAACAAAAACAAAGTATATAACTCCTTTGCCACCAGTTTCCATAAATCCTACTATCAAACTCTCTATTGTCCTAACTAGACGTTGAAGATCTTGATATCCTATTAAAGGATCTATAACACGTATAGTGTATCTTATTGGTGTGCTAAAAATTACAGTTACCTCAAATGCTGGACCTCGTTCTGTATCCATATAAACGATTATTCCGGGGTATCCTTCTGTCGTTACTTCCAAGTATCCACTAATATTCTTATCATACAGTTCGATGAGCGCTTTTAATAAGAAATTTTTAGCTTCTTCCCTTTCTTTGTCACTTTTAAAGAAAGCTGATAGTTCTCCATGATACACGTTTTTGTCAACATACATGGGCTTCAAATACCATATTGAACGATGTTAAATTTAAGGGTTAGCTTATTCCAAAACATTACTGCTCACTAAATCAATATCGTAATCTAGAACAGAGAATTTGTAAGGGCTGAATTATTAAAAATAAAAGCACATATTTTTAATTCATTTCGTTTACGTTTAACTTATTCTAGTTCAACGTTTATTTCTTGTCTCTCCTCCTTCAACTCCCCTCTTCTTCTCTTAGCGGCCATTAGTAGCACTGATGTGACACCAATCGAAGCTATAGAGGCTATTGCTTCACTTGTTGTAAGCGGGAGACCTATTACAGGAAGTTCGAAGAATACATCCATTTTCATCTTGTATGCCGTATTAGAGTACACCTTTACGATCTCTTTATCATGTATCCGTTTATATGTCGCTTCGACTACATATTCTCCTTTCGGTATCTGGGTGAACACAGCAATTCCTTCGTCATTTGTCTCCTTTGAGTCAACTACGTCGCCGTTCACTGTTTTGACGACTATGTCAGTTCTAGCCAATGTTTGTTGCATTATTCCGACTGTTATGATCTTTAAATCGAACACTGAGCATTTCATAGTAAACGTTGTGGTTGTGACTGTACCTATTTCCATAGAGCCTACTTTGACTTCCTTGAAGATTGCAGTAAGACTGTATACTCCGGGCACGTAGAAGAGTACTTGTGCAGCCCCTTCTGTGTTTGTTGTGGTCTGTAGCGATATGGGACCATCGATTTTTACGAGGGCATTTACTAGGGGTCTATCATTGCTATCAATTAGCTTGAAGGTCAGTGGACTCCATTTTATATTTACTCTATAAACGCCTGGTTCAGCATTTTCCTTATTTTTCACTTGTATATATGCTTCATTTTCAAGCATTCCTAGGGTGCGCACGTCGCCAAACCATGACTTGACAGCTTCCATATAATTCATATAGTTCTCGCCGCTTGGCGTTGTTATGCTTGTTATTACTCCATAGGAAGGTATTTGTACTACAAGGTATGCCGCGTAAGCTTTTCTTATCTCCGATTCTTTTACCTCGGCAATAAGTCCCTGCGGCGTCCAGGTTCCAATCTCCTTGATGGATATTGGTATATACATCACGTTAACAGGCGTTTTCATACGGTTCTGTATCTTGAACCAACCTCCATATACTATGTAGGCTTTCACCCAGTATTTCATATAGAGTGGTGGTACAAGGAACGATGCTGATTTTACGGTGAAGTCGTTTTCTGTCATGAACACATAGTCTACCATTTCACCGAGAATCCTCGTGCCATTACTTCTAGAACCATGAGGAGCGATACTGTAGAGTATAACTATCGCTCCTATTGTACTCCATCCATCTTTCTGCTTTATCGTAAAGCTAGCTTCGCTGAATGCTTTCACAGTGGTGTTAAACATTTTTTCCTCTACTACTAGGAAGGAATTGGGGAGGATGAGCTTCTCATCTCTTTCCACGATAAGCGTATAGGTTCCTGTCTCAAGTTCTTTCATGTTAAGTTCCAGATGTTTGAGATCAAGTTTTATGGCATCTGGTGCTCTGTTCTCTTGCTGAAGAGAATCTATGAGATTTTCGCCATTCGGACCCTGTAGACCCACAAAAGCAAAAGGTGCGAAATTATCGATTGTAACCCTAACAGTCAGGTTTTTCACAGTGAACGGTTCACTCGGCGCATCGATCTTCAATTTTATGCCACCTTCCTTAAGCGGTATCCATTCTCTTTTTATGAAGTATGCCTTTACAGTTAGCGTTACCGTTACGTTTTCCTTATTGGATGCGAGCCTTATAATTCCACTATTTGAAATAACAGAATACACAACATTATCCTTCTCCACAACCTTGTCGAAAGATACTGCAACCAGATCTGAGGGGAGACCATTCTCGAACACCACTTCCATCAGGTACAACTTATATCCAGCTGGTTCTATCGGAGCGCTAATTTCCTTCACTTCATTAGCATTGAACGTGACCTCTCCCTTTTCTTGTGAGACAACTATATAATCAACTCTCGCAAAGAATCGGGTATCAGCTTCTGCCATAGTTTTACTTAGACTTGCTACTGAGAAGATCGCCAATACGGTCAGTACAAAGAGAGTTTTCCACACGTTTGTCCCTAATCTACAATTTAACATATATTCACCAGCTAATAATGTGAAAAATGTCAGATATATCCAGAACACGGCTCTAAAAAGCGAAATACTACGGTAATACCATGATAATTAGTTCTGTTTACTTGAGCGAAAGTACTAAATGGCTTTATATCACGTTATCCTAGGATTCTTCTCCTACCTTTAATTAGAGCTACCGTAAAATACGATATCAATATTATTATATATACTAGTAGAGAGTTTTGTTATTTGATTAGGTGAGTTTAGTGAAGTACCGTTTGATGGATATATTAGCGTGTCCATACGATAAGCATTTCCCACTAGAGCTCTATGTACTCAAAGTTAACAAGTATGAGGATAGGAACGTTAAGTTCAAGCAAAAACCTGCATGCGAGCTCTACTGCGAATATAGGAAGAAGTATGTAAAGGATATAGGAGAAGAGGATCCTGGGTGTGAAGAATGTATAAAATATGAGGTTGACCTAGGGATACTCTTTTGTCCCGAATGCAATAGGTGGTATCCGATAATAGATGAGATACCCATATTACTCCCGGATGAGATGCGAAATAAGAAGGAGGATTTAGAGTTTCTCAAAAAAAACAAGGATGGTATACCATCAAAAATTATTGAGAAGGGAAAACCTTGGAATCTATCTATGGAAGGCTAATTATGCGTATACACAAAGAATGCTTCATTTCCATTTATTTTCTCTAGCTTCACGAATCCGAACCTGAAAAACTGTATCTGGTCTCCAATTTTCAACTGCTTTACATAGCTTTCGGCTTTTCCCGCTACTATCGATACCCTATCTTTTTCCGCTTTTAGAACTTTTACGGATATATTATCGTCCAGCGGACACCATTGAATTATTGGTAATTTCATGCTCTTCGCATATTCAGATTCCTTGCTTACAACTGTTGCCTCTAGAGGGTCTAATGACAAGAGTTTTAGATTGGCCAGACCTAAAAGTCTAAATTCTCGATTTACACCTATGCTCTGTATATCATGACTACTTACAAGGACATTAAGCTTTCCATTTTTGCATTGTAGTCTTATCCTTCTGTAACCTCTTTCAGGATATGAGGGATGATAAGGTATTACTGCCTCTAGGTCTTGGTCGCATTCTATGAGGAGACTTTTAGGGTTGGGAACGAACATGTACCTGTTGGCTATATCCTCTAAGTATCTTCTATTTAATGCGTGCAAGTTATCTAGACTTATTCTCGCTGAAGAGGGCTTTATACCTACATTAAGTATTAAGTCCCATATCGCCTTGGGTAATATACCTCTTCTTCTTAGCGCTATTAACGTTCCTAGTCTCGGGTCATCCCAACCCTGATATAAGCCTTTTTTAATACCCTCTCGGATCTTCGATTTACTAAGAACTGTACCTTCTAGGTTAAGTCTTCCGAAGTGTATAGTTACAGGCTTTGTCCAACTAAAATATTCATATATATATTCCTGTTTTATCGTATTCGTCTGATGTTCTTTAGCTCTTAATATATGTGTAATTCCCTGTAAGTGATCATCTATGGAGCATGCA